>ENA-OQCG01000015-OQCG01000015.1-human-gut-metagenome-genome-assembly--contig:-NODE-15-length-30194-cov-2.221040_pt1 | contig 30194 bp, 29 predicted proteins | sample MGYA00242758_ERZ504577 | MGnify/ENA primary metagenome ERZ504577 (study PRJEB26092, sample SAMD00036248) | human gut metagenome | host: Homo sapiens | study: EMG produced TPA metagenomics assembly of...
CCCTGAATCGGATGTCCAGTACTAGGTCCCATTGACCTGTACGACCTTTCCGATGTGTTTTTTCTGGCATAGCACACACTCCTTTAGTGGGCTTTTTCTTTAAGGCAATACCGCATAATTCTAAGTGCCGATACGGCGAGCGAGGTGCGGCAGCTGCTAAGCCAAAAGCGCAGATAATACTTTGCGTATTATCGAACATTTTGGCAACGCAGGTGCCGTGCCGCAGCCGCCGGAGCGGTGCTTAAGCTGTAAGGCGGAAATTGTGCGGTGTTGCCTTAAGACTCCGCATCGGCACCGGCCACAATCTCGGTGATTTCCTGGGTGATAGCGGCCTGACGCGCACGGTTGTAGTACAGGTTCAGATGGTCGATCATCTCGCCTGCGTTCTTGGTGGCGGCGTCCATCGCCATACGGCGCGCGCCCTGCTCACTGGCAACGCTCTCGCACAGGGCACCGTAGACGACGCCCGCGAGATACTCGGGGATAATGGCGTCAAAGACGGTCTTTCCGTCCGGCTCATACATCATCAGGCTTTCGCGCTCGTGGCCCGGCTCGGGGCGCTGAGCGTCAAAGGGCAGGACCGGCAGCACGGTGGCCGTCTGGGTCAGCATAGAGACAAATTGCGTAAAACCAAGGCGGATCTCGTCAAACTCCCCTGCTAGGAATTTCTGGCAGACGAGGCGGGAAATCTCAAAGCAATCGCTGACAGACAAATCCCCTGCCTCCGCGAAGGCGGTGGTCAGGATGGCTGCCTTGCGGCGCTCAAAGTGCTCGACGGCCTTTTTGCCGATGGGCAGTACGCAATAGTCCGCGCCCTCGGCGTCCGCCTCGATGGCCTTGAGGATATTGGAGTTGTAGCCGCCCGCCAGACCGCGGTCACCCGCGATAACGATATACAGGCGGCGGTTCGTATCCCGCCTGACGAAATACGGGCTGTCGAACCCCGAGTCCGCGCTGACAATGTCATACAGCGTGCTGTAGAGCGTCTCAAAATATGGGCGGCTGCCCTCGACGCGCTCCTTGGCACGGCGCAGCTTGCTGGATGCCACAAGCTCCATGGCCTTGGTGATCTGCATGGTGCTTTCGACGCTTCGGATACGCAGCTTGATTTCCTTCATGGAACCGGCCATCGGCGGCACCTCCTTTGCAGTTTATTTTTCTTTGAGGAATTGGGCTGTGAAGTCAGCCAGCACCTGCTTGAGCTGCTCCTCGGTTTCGGGCTTCAGATCGCCCGTCGTGCGGATGGTCTCCATCACGCCCGCGGCGGTGACGTTCTCGTCCAGGTACTCATACAGGCGGCGCTCATACTCTGCAATATCGGCAACGGCCACATCCTTCAGGTAGCTGTGAATGGTCGCGTACAGGATGGCAACCTGCTTTTCGACGGCGACGGGGCTGTTGCGGTCCTGCTTGAGCACCTCGACGATGCGCTCACCTTGGGCCAGACGGGACTTGGTGTCGGCGTCCAGGTCAGAGCCGAACTGGGCGAAGCCCTGCAGCTCACGATACTGAGAGTAAATCAGCTTCAGCGTACCGGCGACCTTTTTCATGGCCTTGATCTGGGCGTTGCCGCCAACGCGGGAAACCGAGATGCCGGGGTTGACGGCGGGGCGGATACCCGCGTGGAACAGCTCTGTCTCAAGGAAGATCTGACCGTCGGTAATGGAAATGACGTTCGTCGGGATATAGGCGGAAACGTCGCCCGCCTGCGTCTCGATGATGGGCAGTGCGGTCAGCGAGCCGCCGCCCTTGGCGTCACTCAGCTTGGCTGCGCGTTCCAGCAGGCGGCTGTGCAGGTAGAAAACGTCGCCGGGGTAAGCCTCGCGTCCCGGGGGACGGCGAATCAGCAGCGAGAGCGCACGGTACGCGACAGCGTGCTTGGACAGGTCATCGTAGATGATCAGGACGTGCTTGCCCTTGTTCATGAAGTATTCACCCATGGCGCAGCCTGCGTAGGGGGCGATATACTGCAAAGGCGACAGCTCGGACGCGGTGGCGCAGACGACGGTTGTGTACGCCATAGCGCCGTTTTTCTCGAGATTCTCGACCAGCGTTGCCACGGTAGAGCGCTTCTGACCGATGGCAACATAGATGCACAGAACGTCCTTGCCCTTCTGGTTGATGATGGTATCGGTGGCAATGACGGTCTTGCCGGTCTGGCGGTCACCGATGATAAGCTCACGCTGGCCGCGGCCAATCGGAATCATCGAGTCGATGGCCTTAATGCCGGTCTGCAAAGGCTGTTTGACGGGCTGACGGTCCAGGATGCCGGGTGCCGGGGACTCAATGGCGCGGTAGTCGGCAGCCTCGATGGGACCCTTGCCGTCGATGGGCTGGCCCAGCGCGTTGACCACACGGCCAATCATACCCTCGCCCACCGGCACGGAAACGACCTTGCCGGTGCGCTTGATGGTACTGCCCTCCTTGATGCCTTCATCATCACCAAGCAGGACGATGGAGACACTGTTTTCTTCCAGGTTCTGCGCCATGCCGTAGGTGCCGCTCTCAAACTGGACCAGCTCACCGGCCATACAGTTGTCAAGCCCCGCGGCGCGCGCAATACCGTCGCCCACCATCGTTACCGTTCCGGTCTCGGTCTGCTCAATGGCATTCTCGTAGTACTTGATTTGGGAACGGATGATGCGGGAAATCTGTTCGGGTTTCAGTTGCACTGTTTGGTTCACCACACAATCTATAGAATGGGTGCGATTTTACTTAAAGGACTGCACCGTCGATTTCTGTACGCAGGCGCTCCAGATGGCGCTGCACGGTGCCGTCCAGGCGTGTGCCGTCCATGTCAAGCCGCAGACCGCCTAAAACGGCGGGGTCCACAGTCTCGGTCAGGACGATGTTTTTGCCTGTCATTTTCTGCAATTTTGCCAGCAGCTTTTCGCGGCTGGGCGCGGTCAGCGCAATGGCCGATACTGCCGTGACCTCAAGGATATTGTGGTCAACATTGTAGCAGTCCTGATACGCGCGCAGACAGCCCGGCAGCTCACCCAGCAGATCCTCCTCGCACAGCAGCTTGAGGAAGCTGACGAGGTAGGGGTGGGCTCCCTCGAACGCCTTGTCCAGCAGGGCGCAGCGCTCCTTTTTGGGAACGCTGGGCGTCGAGAGCAGACGCAGGTACTGCGGCTCGGCTTCGATGCTGTTTACCGCGGTGCGCAGCTGCTGCAAAAGCTCGTCGGTCAGATTTTCCTCTGCCGCCAGCTCATACAAGCTGCCGCCGTAGCGCTTTGCAAGCTCGGTCATGAGGCATCCCCCACATTCCTGATAAACTCATCGATCAGGGCCTGATGGTCAGACTCGTTGATCTCGCGCTCCACGACCTTACCGGCAATTTCGACAGCCATACCGCCGATCTCGTTTTTCAGGTCGTTGACAGCCTTCTTGCGTTCCTGGGCAATGTCTGCCTCCGCCGCAGCGCGGATGGACGCCGCCTCAGCCCTGGCCTCGCCGACGATCTCCTCCTCGCGCTTCTGGGCGCGGGCGGTTGCCTCGCGCAGCATGGCGTCGCGTTCATCCTTGATGCTCTGCAGGTGGTCGGCGTACTCCTTCTCGAGATCCGCAGCCTTCTGTTTGGCGGCATCCGCGTCGGCATACATCGTATCAATCTCCTGCTGGCGGTCATCGATCATCTTCTTCACAGGCTTGAAAAGGAACTTTTTCAGCACTGCAAAGGTGATGAGCATATTGCAGAAGGTAAACAGCGCAGTCCACGGGTTGACGCCTACAAAACTTTCAAAGCCCGTCATGAGCTATTCCTCCAATTCAGCAGTTTAATCAGAACACAAAGAGCAGCAGCAGCGCGATGACCAGCGAGTAAATACCGGTGGACTCGGTGATGGCGCAGCCCAGGATCATGTTGGTACGCAGGTCGTTGGCCATCTCCGGCTGGCGGGCCATGCCCTCCAGTGCCTTGCCGACGGCGTTACCTTCACCGACAGCCGGGCCGATGGCGCCAAAGCCCATTGCGATACCAGCGCCGATTGCGCAGGCAGCTTTTACGATTGCAGCTTCCATAGAAATATCCTCCTAAATAATAAATACGGATTCAGGCTTCCTCCGGGGGCGGGCAGGCATTGCCCACGTACACCATTGTCAACAGGCTGAAAACAAGGGCTTGTACGCCGCCGGAGAAAATATCGAAATACAGGCTCAGGATTCCGGGGACACCGACCTCCAGAAACGGTACGCCTGTCAGCCCCAAAAGGGAGAGTGCGCCGGTCACGGCGAAAACGATGCCGAAGATCTTGCGCGCCAGCTTTTTCGTCTTGACGCCGCTGTACAACAGCGCCGCGCCGACTGTCAGAACGAGAACTCCCACAATGACGCTCTTGCCGACCAGACCCAGCACCGCCGCAGAAACGGTCGCCAGTGCCGAGTAGACAAGGCTTGTCAGGACGCTTCCGCCTGCAATGTTGCCGAAGTGACGGAACGCCATCGAGATCGGCTGTGCGATCTCGGAAACAAGGTTCATCGGCGTCATGACCACGATAGGCTCGGTAAAGCCCTTCAGCCAGCCGCCCACGCCATTGCGCTTGATGGAACAGCCCCAGCATAGAAAGCTGGTCATCAGTGCCCAGGTAAATGTCGTGGACAAATCAGCGGTAGACGAGCGGAAAATGCCGGTCATGCCGATAAAAGAACCGCAGATCGAGCTGAGGAACAGCGCGCCGATGTAGGGTGTCCAATAACTGTTATGCTTGCCCATCGTGCTTTCGACCATGTCATAGAGCATCGTCACGCCTTTTTCGACGAGCACCTGACGGCGGCTTGGCCGCTTTTGCAGGTTACTGCCCAGCACGACCGCCGCTATGCAAAGCAGCAGCATGACAACAAACGACGAGACCGTTGTCTGTGTGATGCCGATGCCGCCGAACAACGGATGGTAAAGTAGATTTTCGGACCATTCATGGGGTGGAATCACCGTCCTTTGTCTTTTGTGCCGCCTGGGAATCCGGGCGGAAAAAGTCGATGAGCTTGATACAGAACTGCGCAAAGAGCAGCGGCAGGATGGCCGCCAGCGGGTCACACAGCTCTGCACGAAACAGCAGGATATAAATGATGACCAGAATGACCGGACGGACGACGCTCGACGTCTGAATCTCCAGCTGCGCCTTCTGCGGGCTGCCGCCGTTGGCGGCACGATTCATGGCGTTGGAGACTGTGATGCTCAGCGAGAGGAAGTTCCCCATCGCCATCACAAAGCCAATCAGAGCGCCGAGAAGCACAGCGTTGGTAAAGTGCCCGGTCAGCGCATAGACCGCCAGCATAGCGGCAATGCAGAGCGCCACGGCCACAGCCAGGCGGCTTGCCTGCTGCAATACATCACGATGCTTTTGCAAGGGTGGACTCCCCTTTCTAATGTCGGTCAAAGGATATAGGAGATGTTTTTTCGCTGTCTTTTTTGGCGGGGCGGCCTGCCGGTCCAGCGCCTGCAGCGAGCAGCGCAGGCAGCTTACCGCGGCCAGCACCCCGACCACAACGCCGACAGCTACGACCCAGCCGCCCAATGTGAACCGATGCCGCAGCCAGACCGAACCGGCAATGCAGAGCGTCGGCGGTACGACCACCGACAGGCCAAACTGCGTCAGCCATACAAGATGACGTGCCACATCGTAAAGACCCTTCATCGGCGCCTGACCTCCATTATCTGCCTCAATGCTACCAGTATACAACAGTTTGCAGAGTATTTCAACAGTTATTTTTCACGTATGGGGTGTATTTTGTACAGATTTCATACCTTGTTCACAATTGCGGCATCGGTAAATTCTTCCTGCCCCGGCAGGGCTGGTCTTTCCAGAACGTCCAGCGCCAACAGCACCGGGTAAAGGTAGCTGGCCCCGTAGCAGCCGATTTTCTTGGGGCCGGTGATGACCTCCCCTGCGGCCTCGAGCAGTGTAATTTTTTCCAGCGCACGTCGAACCGTGGAGACAGTGATCGACTTCCGGCGGCGGTTCACGAAAAGTTCGCCGCCGCGGATCGTATAGGTGAACGGCAGCCCCTTGGCGGTGTGGAAGGTCTCGCCCTGGTGCTGCTGCAAAAGCTGCCAGATGGCTTCTATGGTTTTTGTCATGTCACATCACGCCTTCAGTATAACAGATTTTCATTATTGCACACCATGTACAAAAAACACCGCATGACCAAAATCATGCGGTGCCATTAGGACAGTTTATTTCTTTTGCCCAAAGCGGTACTCGGTGCCGTTTTTCAGGCGCTCAATGTTGGAGCGGTGCAGCCAGATGACCATAGCGGCCATGATGACGCAGCAAACCGTGCTGAAAAGAATGGTAGGCAGGTTCGCACCGCGGGCAATCAGGTTGATGAGAGTGCCCACCGGGTACAGTGCAGCAATGATGATGCTGCCCGGAGAGACAATGCGGGTGACAGCGACCTCAATCAGGAAGATGGCCAGCAGCACGGCGCAGACGAGCGGCTCGGTGGCGAGGGCCGCGCCCGCGCCGACCAACACGCCCTTGCCGCCCTTAAAGCCGAAGAAAATCGGGCGGCTGTGGCCGATCATGCAGAAAATCGCGGCCAGGTACGCGCCGCAGACGGGATCCAGCGGGTTCTGCCAGGCCGCACCCGTGCCGGAGAGCAGCGCATCAAAGATAAAGCGGCCCAGGTTGACAGCCGCAACGCTCTTGCCCACGTCACCGAGGGTAGTGAATACGGCGGGCAGCTTGCCGTAGGTGCGCAGCACATTCGTCATGCCGGCGTTGCCGCTGCCGTGATTGCGCACATCGTCATTGTACATGACTTTAGAAATCAGCACGCCGAACAGGATACTGCCCAGCAGGTAGCCGCCTGCTGCGGTCAGCACGCAGGCCAGAAGGATATTTTTCACCATGGGTTACACCTTTCCTGCCTTGACCGCGCCGTCGCCGTGCTCGCGGGTAATCATCTTGATGGGGGTGCCTGTCAGGCCGAACGTCTCGCGGATCTGGTTTTCCAGATAGCGCTGGTACGAGAAATGGAACAGTGCTTTCTGGTTGACGAAGCAGACGAACGTCGGTGGGCGGGTCGAGATCTGGGTGATATAGAACACCTTCAGGCGCTTGCCCTTGTCAGACGGCGGCTGGACCTTGGCGGTGGCACGGGCCAGCATCTCGTTCAGTGCGCCGGTGGGCACGCGGGTACCATTCTGGACATCCACAAAGTGGATGGTCTCAAACAGTTTGTCGACGCGCTGACCGGTCTTGGCGCTGATAAAGACGATGGGGGCATAGGACATGAAGCTGAAGTCCTCCTCCAGCTTTTTGCGCATGGCGTCCATCGTGTAGCTGTCCTTCTCGACGGCGTCCCACTTGTTGACGGCGATGATGCAGGCCTTGCCCTGCTCATGCGCGTAGCCGGCGACCTTGGAGTCCTGTTCGGTGAAGCCTACCGTCGCGTCGATCATAATGACGCAGACACGGCTGCGCTCGACAGCGGCCAGACTGCGCAGGACACTGTAGCGCTCAACGCCGCTCTCGACCTTGCCGCGCTTGCGCAGGCCGGCGGTATCGGTAAAAATGAACTTGCCGTACTTGTTCTCCACCATCGTGTCGATGGCATCGCGGGTCGTACCGGCTTCGTTGGCGACGATCAGACGGTTCTCGCCCAGAATATGGTTGATGAGGCTGGATTTGCCGACGTTGGGGCGGCCAATGACGGCAACCGTGATGCGGTCATCCGTGTCTTCCTCGTCCTCCTCAAAGTTGAGGTGGGCGCAGACCGCGTCCAGCAGGTCGCCGGTGCCGTGGCCATGCACGCCGGAGACCGGAATCAGCTCGCCGAGGCCGAGGCTGTAGAAGTCGTACAGCTCCATCGGGGGTTCGCCGACCTTATCGCACTTGTTGACAGCCAGCACTACGGGCTTGCCGCTGCGCATAAGCATTCCGGCAACGTCCTGATCCTGCGGTGTGACGCCCGCGGACAGCTCGGTCACCATGACGATGCAGTCTGCGGAATCAATGGCCAGCTGTGCCTGTTCGCGCATGTGGGCCAGCAGGCCGTCGTCAATGCGCGGCTCGATGCCGCCGGTGTCCACCAGCAGGAACTTGTGGCCGGACCACTCGCAGTCGCAGAAGATGCGGTCACGGGTGACGCCGGGGGTGTCCTCGACAATGGCGAGGCGCTGACCGGTCAGCTTATTAAAAATGGTGGACTTGCCCACGTTGGGGCGGCCCACAATGGCTACAATCGGTTTTGCCATGTCTGCCTTCCTCCCTCTCTACTCTCTTATCGTTTGAATTTTATCGTTTTGCGCTTGTGGGTGCTCAGCATTGCCTTGCAGCATCCGCCGCCGTCGGTGGGGATGCTGACGGCGCGGCAGCCCAGCGCCCTGCCAAGCTCCTCCAGCGTGATGTCGTCAAGGAACTGGCCCTTCTCGTCGCGGATCATGACCTCGGGCACGGCCAGCAGGTCACTGTGCAGTTTGCCGCTGCACTGCTTGATGATGTCGGTGCCCGTGACAAGGCCCGCCACGCTGACGTTGCCGCCGAAATACTCATTTTTGATTTCGTGCACGGTGATCTTTACCTGCGGATACTTCTGCATCAGCGCATCGGCGCACTCCCGGATCAGCGGCCCGGCCAGCGTGCCGGTAACCACATCCATACTGTGAGGCATCACCAGACCCGTGTAGTTTTCCAGTTCTTCCAAAAAGGTGTCGTGGTAAAGCCGCCACATACCGACGCCGTCCTCCAACTGCGCGAACGCATCGTAGAACTCTGCCGGAGGCAGCGGGCGCTCGGCGGTCAGATACCACTCATCGCTTGGGTAGATGACGCTGCGGCCATACTCGGCGCGGCATTTCTGTGCAAATTCTTCCAGAATATCCAGCGTGGCGGCGGCGGTTTCCTTATCGTAGGGCGTCAGCTTGTACAGACCCTTGCGGTAATCGGTCACACCGGCTGGCACGGCGGCGATGCTGCCGACCTGCGGGCGCAGGGCCAACAGGTCGGTCAGGGTGCGGCGCAGCTCGTCTCCATCGTTGACGCCGCGGCAGAGCACGAGCTGACAGTTCAACTCGATGCCGCCCGCCGCCAGCTTGGGCAGATAGTCGAGCACCTCGCCGCCGCGCTTGTTGGCCAGCATCCGTACCCGCAGTGCAGGGTTTGTCGTGTGGACCGAGACGAAGATCGGGCTGATATGCATCTGGATGATACGGTCAATTTCGTGGTCGGTCAGGTTTGTCAGCGTGATATAGTTGCCGAACAGGAAGGAGAGCCGCTCGTCGTCATCCTTAAAGTAGAGCGGCTCCCGCATACCGGGCGGCAGCTGGTCAATAAAGCAGAACATGCAGTGATTGGCGCAGCTGTGCTTTTCGTCGCCCAGATAGGTCTTGAAGTTGCAGCCCAGCGGCTCATACTCCGCCTTGGTGATTTGCACGGTGCGGTGCTGCTCGTTCTCACACACTTCCAGGGAGAACGAGGTGGGCGTTGTATAAAACTGGTAGTCCAGTGCATCGTTCAGGGGATGACCGTCGATGGCCAGCAGTGCACAGCCTACGGTAAGGCCGAAGCGCTCCGCGGGGGAATTTTCATCTACCGCTGTCACATACAGGGCCATGGTGTCACACTCCTTTGCGATGGTAGTTCAATAAAAAATGGGGAAGGCATCGCCCTCCCCACGCAAGAGACTTACGCCTCTTTCTTGATGACTTCCTGGCCTTTGTAGTAGCCACACTTGCCGCAAACCTTATGGGGAACCTTCAGTTCGCCACACTGCGGGCACTTCACCAGCGTAGGCGCCTCCAGTTTCCAGACATTAGAGCGACGTTTATCGCGGCGGGCTTGAGAATGCTTTCTCTTGGGTACGATAGCCATAATCGGACACCTCCTTGGTGAAATTCAACTTAATAGTTGTTTTAATATGCTAAGCCTTGCATCTGCAGGGGCAGCATTGTCTGCCGGTTGGCAGGAACACCCTGCCGCCTTCTTCTTGCCGCAGATGGGGCATAGACCTTGACAATCAGCACTGCACAGCAGTACTGCGGGCACCTCAAAAATCAGCTCCTGATAGGCGAGCTCCTCGAGGTCGAGACAACCGTTCTCATTGCACGGCAGTTCAAAATCCGGATCCTCCAAATCACGATCCCGCACGAAGTATTCGCGTGTAAAATCGTAATCCCGGGTCAGCGGTTCCAGGCAACGCGCGCACTCGGCATCAATATGAGCCCTTACACACAAAAGCAACTCTGCGCCGTCTTCGGTCAGCGTCGCCGTAAAGTCACATACTGCCGGGGTGTTTACGCTGTAACCCCCGAAATCCGCCTTGGAGAAATCAGCCTCAAAATGCGCCTCAAACGGCTTGCGGCCACTCTCCAGGAAAGAACGAATATCAAATTGCATAGTACACCTCAAAAGGTTGCTTAAATAGTATACACAAGCGAAAGGGTCTTGTCAACCTGTAAAACACAAAAAGTTGAGATTTTTTTGGATTTTCCGCAGAAAATCGGGGCGGGAAGCACTTTCCCGCCCCGAAATCTCAATTTTTGCGGTTCAGAAGGTTCAGATGACGAACTTCTTCAGGTCCTCCGGCAGGTCAGCCGCATTGGCAGAAACCGTGACGACGACCTCGATGTTGGAGGTGATCTTGTCGATGGCGTTCAGGACCTTGGCGGCAGCGGCCATATCGTGGTCGGTGATGCGCAGGATGCCGTCGAGGAACAGCTCGGTAATATCGTAGTTGCCTGCCAGCACGCCTGCCACAAAGCCGTACAGCATATCAGCACCGGCAACGCTGTACTCGTCAACGTCTACCAGACGGGCGGAGTGGTTGATCTCGGTGGTGAGCTTCATGCACTTTTCAATGACAACAATGTTGCCGGAGGTGGTCTTGACGGCCTTGTCGATCATATCGATCATGGTCTTGGTCTTACCGGAGCCTTTGGTTCCAACAATCAGTTTCAGCATAGGGGGTTACCTCCTTATATTCGTCAGCGCGCAGTGCGCGTAGTTCCTTTAATCTTTCAGCGCGGCCTCCAGCTCAGCCTTGCGGTCCTCATAGCCGGGCTTGCCCAGCAGCGCGAACATATTTTTCTTGTAGCTCTCAACACCGGGCTGGTCGAACGGATTGACACTCAGCAGGTAGCCGGAGACAGCGCAGGCACGCCAGAAGAAGTAGATCAGCTCACCGACATCGTGGGCGGACAGGCTGTCGACCTCGATCAGGCCCAGCGGCACGCCGCCGTCGGTGTGGGCGAGAATCGTGCCCTCCATCGCCTTGCGGTTGACAACGCTCATATTCTGGTTGGCCAGGAAGTTCAGGCCGTCAAAGTTGCCCTCAAGCTCCTCAATATAGAAGTCGTTGCGGGTGTGCTTGACGTCGACGTAGGTCTCGAACATGATGCGTGCGCCGTCCTGCAGGAACTGGCCCATGGAGTGCAGGTCGGTGGAGAAGATGCAGGAGGTCGGCATCAGGCCCTTCTGGTCCTTGCCCTCGCTCTCGCCGAACAGCTGCTTGTACCACTCGTTCATCATCGTGAAATCGGGCTCGAAGCAGGCCAGCGTCTCAACGCTCTTGCCCTTGCGGTACAGGATGTTGCGGGTCATGGCGTAGCGGTAGGCGTCGTTGTCCGGGGACAGCTTGCCGAACTTCTCGCGGCCATCGGCAGCGCCCTGCATGAGCTCGTCGATGTCGATACCGGCGCAGGCAATGGGCAGCAGGCCGACAGCAGTCAGGACGGAGTAGCGTCCGCCGACGTCGTCGGGAACGACGAAGGTCGGCCAACCCTGCTCGGTTGCCAGCTGCTTCAGCGTGCCTTTGGCGCGGTCCGTCGTGGCGTAGATGCGCTTGTTGGCCTCCTCGGTGCCGACAGAATCCTCCAGCAGCTTGCGCAGCACGCGGAACGCGAGCGCGGTCTCGGTGGTGGTGCCGGACTTGGAGATGACGTTGATCGAGAAGCGCTTGCCCTTCGTCAGCTTGATGATGTCGTTCAGGGCCGTGGGGCTGATGGTGTTGCCGCAGAAATAAATCTTCAGGCCGTCGTCAGCCTCATTGTGGTACAGGCCCTTGACGGCCTCGACCACAGCGCGTGCGCCCAGATAAGAACCGCCGATACCGGCGACGAGCAGCACATCGGAATCCGAGCGGATCTTCTGCGCAGCCTCCTTGATGCGGGCAAACTCTTCCTTGTCATAAGTAACAGGCAGGTCCAGCCAGCCCAGAAAATCATTGCCGGCACCCGTTTTGGATTCCAGCTGATTGTGGGCCAACTCGACCTGCGGATAGATTGCCTCATATTCTTCAGGACGGATGAATTTTGCAAGATGCTTGCCGTTAAAAGAAACAGCCATCTTTAGCTCCTCCTTTATGATTTTATATCCCCATGATACCGTTTTACGTCGGTATTGTCAAGCAAAAGTAGGGGTCTTTTTTCGGCTTTTTCATGAAATTTGCACAAATTCAATTCCGGAGCAGCAGGCTTTGGGCAAGAAGGCGGAGGCAGTAGCGGAAACTTAACGCATCAACGTTCTGTGCTGCTGTGATGGGATAGCTGCACATTTCCGTGCCCTGATGCAGTATCTTAATGCGGCCCACCTGTTCCCCCGCCGCGACGGGCGCAGACAGCGACGCGGGCAGATCGACGACAGCTTCCAGGGTGCCGCCCTCGCCCTTGGGCATCAGGCAGTGTCCGGGGCTTTCGTAGTTCAGCGGGACTGCCGCCGCCGTGCCGTGCTCCACGGGCAGCGTCTGCGGCGCGTCGCCGGGCAGCGCGGCGGCTGCGCTCTCATAGTGGGCAAAGCCGTAATCCAGCAGCGTACTGGCTGCCTGGAAGCGTTCCTTGCCCGACGCAGACCCCAGCACGACAGCAATCAGCCGCAGACCGTCGCGCTCGGCGCTGGCGGAGATACAGACGCCCGCCTTGCCGGTGGTGCCGGTTTTCAGCCCCGTGATGCCGCGGTAGCTTTTGAGCAGCTTGTTGGTGTTGACGAGCTGGGTCGCGCCGCCGCGCAGTGTGTCCATCCAGATTGAGCAGTAGTCCCGCACCTCGGTGTGGTGCAGAAGCATTTCGCGGCTCATCAGGGCGACATCCCGCGCGGTGGAAAGGTGCCCTGCCTCGTCCAGCCCGCAGGCGTTGACAAAGTGGGTATTCGCCATGCCGAGCTCATACGCGCGGACGTTCATCATCTCCGCAAAAGCGGTTTCGCTGCCGCCGACATACTCAGCCACGGCCACCGCGGCGTCGTTGGCGCTGGAAATGCAGATGGCCTTGAGCATGTCGTCCAGCGTCATCTGCTCGCCGGGCTCGAGCCAGATCTGACTGCCGCCCATGTGGTAGGCGTGCTCACTGACGGGGACAAAATCGTCAAGGTGTATCTTGCCCGCCTCGAGGGCCTCAAACGCCAGCAGCAGTGTCATGACCTTGGTGATGGAGGCGATCGGGCGCCTGGCATCGGCGTTTTTCTCATAGAGCACCGTGCCAGAGTCCTCGTCGATCAGGATGGCCGCCGCACAGGGCACGTCAAAGTCGGCGTTGGTCGCCGGGATGATGCCCGCAGCGGACGCGGCAAACCCGCGCAGCAGCGAAAGCACCACCAGCACCAGGCAGAGCAGCAGGGTCACGGCACGTTTTTTCATGGCAGCACACCTCCGGCGGAAATCGCTTTGGTACTACGATATGCTGCTCTGTGCGGAATTAGTATTGCGCTTTTGGCCGGATTCTATTATAATAAATCATATATGTCTACTATTTATAAAAGCAAAGGAATCATACACCATGCGGGTAACTTTTTACACCTTGGGCTGCAAGGTAAACCAGAATGAAACGGGCGCGCTGGCCCAGCTGTTTGAGGAAAACGGCTACACCGTTGTCTCCAATGAAGAAGGTGCGGATGTCTACATCGTCAACAGCTGCACCGTGACGAACTTCGGCGACCAGAAGAGCCGCAAATGGCTGCGCCGTGCCAAGCGCGAGAACCCCGGCGCCGGTGACCGTGCTGACAGGGTGCTACCCGCAGGCGTTCCCGGACGAGGCCGCCGAGATTGCAGAGGCGGACGTTGTGACCGGCTCCGGCAACCGTCACGCGATTCTGACCGACGTGCAGAAGGTGCTCGACGGTGAGGAGGAACGCGTCGTTGACATCCGCCCCCACGAGAAGGGCGAGCGCTTTGAAGAGCTGCCCATGGATAAGTTTGCCGAGCACACCCGTGCCTTTGTCAAGGTCGAGGACGGCTGCAACCGCCGCTGCGCCTACTGCGTTATTCCGCGCGCCCGCGGTCCGGTGCGCAGCCGCGATGAGGCGAGCGTGCTGGAGGAACTGCGCCGCCTGGCCGACGCCGGGTATAAGGAGGTCGTGCTGACGGCCATCAGCCTGCCGAGCTACGGCACCGACAGCGGTACGAGCCTGGTGGAGCTGATCGAAAAAGCCGCCGAGGTGCCCGGCATTGAGCGCATCCGGCTGGCAGCCTTGACCCCGACATGCTGCACGATGACGACATCCGCCGCATGGCCGCCGTAAAGAAGCTCTGCCCGCAGTTCCATTTAAGCCTGCAGAGCGGCTGCGACAAGACGCTGCGCGCCATGCGCCGCCCCTACACGACGGCCCAGTACGCCGATATTGCAGCCAAGCTGCGCGCGGCATTCGGTGCGGACAACGTCAGCTTTACCACCGATGTCATCGTAGGCTTCCCCGGCGAGACGGAGGATGACTTTGAAGCCAGCATGGCCTTTGTGACGGGAATGAGGTTTTTGAAGGTGCATGTGTTCCCCTACTCCCGCCGCGAAGGCACGGCAGCCTACGACTTTGCCGACCAGCTGCCCGAGCATGAGAAGGAGGCCCGTAGCCGCCGCATGACCGCCGCTGTGGAGGAGGTACGCGCTGCCGAAGCAGCCACTATGCAGGGCCGCAAAGCCAGCGTGCTGTTGGAAACGCCGCTGTCCGCCACACTGTTCACCGGCTACACGAAGCAGTACCTGCCTGTGCTGGTCAGCGCACCCGGGCACAAGACCGGCGACATTGTGGAGGTCACGCTGGGTGCCTGGGACGGGAAACGGTGCAGGGCGGAGATCGTTTGATTTATATTGATTGTTGCAGCGCCGTTATCCATGCTCGATGTAGGGGGCAATGCTTGCATCGACCCGCGGGCGGATGCAGGCATCCGCCCCTGCAAGCCGGGGATGCCGCCGCGCCGCAAGAGATATTGCATCCATTTTGCAGGGAAATCTCTGGATTTTACAGAGATTTTCCTGTTTTTTGTTGCCTGCCCTCTTGCAAAAAGTGTGGATTTTGGTAAATTTTAACAGGAGCGGGTGTACCCGCTGATACGTCACTTTTGGAGCAAACAGAGCAAAACAAAGGAGCAATTACAATGAGAGGCATTTACACCCCCGTAACGGATATCCGTCGCAAGGTGTTCACTGAGGTTGCCCGCATGGCCTATGAGGTCAACGAGCTTTCCGACTACGAAAAGCTGATGCGTGAGCTGCCCTTCAAGATCATTCCCGGTGAGGAAAAATCTCTGCGCAGCAGCATCTTCCTGGAGAGAGCCATCATCTCCGAGCGCGTCCGTCTGGCCATGGGCATGTCCCTGCGTCCGCTGGATGAGAGCGTGCCCGCCAGCGAGGGTTTGGAGCACAGCGTTATTGCGGACAAGTACTACGAGCCGCCGCTGATCAATGTCATCAAGTTTGCCTGCAACGCCTGCCCGGAGAAGGTCATCAAGGTCACGGCCATGTGCCAGGGCTGCCTGGCGCACCCCTGCCAGGAGGTCTGCCCGAAGCACGCCATCAGCTTCCGCAACGGCAAGAGCCACATTGACCAGAGCCTCTGCGTCAAGTGCGGCCGCTGCGTCAACAGCTGCCCTTACAGCGCCATCGTCAAGACCGAGCGCCCCTGCGCTGCGGCCTGCGGCATGGGTGCCATCCACTCAGACGAGCATGGCCGTGCCGAGATCGATTACGATAAGTGCGTTTCCTGCGGCATGTGCCTGGTCAACTGCCCGTTCGGCGCTATCGTTGACAAGGGCCAGATCTTCCAGCTGATCCAGTCCATCAAGCGCGGTGATGAGGTCGTTGCCATCGTGGCCCCCGCCTTCATCAACCAGTTCCCCGGCATGACCCCCTCCAAGCTGAAGGAGGCCATGCGTCTGCTGGGCTTTGCCGATGTGGCCGAGGTCGCCATCGGTGCCGACCTGTGCACCATCGACGAGGCGAAGGACTTCATGGAAGAGGTTCCCGCCAAGATCCCGTTCATGGGTACGTCCTGCTGCCCTGCGTGGAGCGTGATGGCTAAGAAGCTGTTCCCCCAGCAGGCAGAGTGCATCAGCATGGCCATGACCCCCATGGTCCTGACCGCCCGCCTCATCAAGAAGGAAAAGCCCAACGCCCGTATCTGCTTTATCGGCCCCTGCGCCGCCAAGAAGCTGGAGGCCAGCCGCCGTTCCGTCCGCAGTGAGGTCGACTTCGTCCTGACTTTCGAGGAGCTGATGGGTCTGTTTGAGGCCAAGGCTGTCAACTTTGCCGACCTGCCGGACAACCCGGAGGATGCCTTCAACAGCGCCAGTGCCGACGCCCGCGGCTTTGCTGCCTCCGGCGGTGTCGCACAGGCGGTTGTCAACGCCATCAAGAAGATGGACCCGGACCGCGAGGTCAAGGTCATGAGCGCTCAGGGTCTGGCCGACTGCAAGAAGATGATGATGATGGCCAAGGCCGGCAAGTACAACGGCTACCTGCTGGAAGGCATGGCCTGCCCGGGCGGCTGCATTGCCGGTGCCGGTACGCTGGCTGACCCCGCCAAGAGCGTTGCTATGCTGAACAAGTATAAGAACGAGGCCACCATGAAGGTCGCCACCGAGACCCCGTATCAGGATTCTCTGGATCTGCTGCACTATTGATATGTAACTGAACAGCCCCGCATGGAGATGAAAACTCCATGCGGGGCATTTTTTTTGGCAGTGATTTGCGGGCCGATGCGAGCATCGGCCCCTACAGGGAGCAAACTTTCCGCTTGCAGCGGCGAAAACGCCTGCGGGCGGATATGGGATCCACCCCTACCGATTCGGCAAAGCGTTTCTTACTTGTGGTACTTCATTCCTGCGTTGATCGTGCAGGCGCGGTAGAGCTGTTCGGTCAAAACAAGACGCGCCAGCTGGTGCGGCAGCGTGATGCGTCCCAGGCTGATGCGGGCCTGTGCGGCGCGCTTGACGCTGTCGTCCAGCCCGTGGGAGGAGCCGATGACAAACGCCATATCCCCTGCGCCGCTCATGGCGCGGTCTGCAATCATAGCCGCCAGATCCTCACTGGATACCTGCTTGCCCTCGACACAGAGCGCAACGAGATACGCCCCCCTGCGCACGCTGGCCAGGACAGCCTCCCCCTCCTTTTGCAGCGCTTTGGCAATCTGCCTGTCGCTGGCGTTCTTGTCGGCAATCTGCACCTCGGGCAATTCGATAATACGGAAATTGCAGAAGCCGCCGAGGCGCTTCTGGTATTCGGCCACGCCCTGCGCAAAGTAGGCGGCGTTCATCTTGCCAATGGCAATCAAATCAATATTCTGCATAGGCTCCCCCGCTTAAAATTCAATATACGGGCTGACCTCACTGCGGGACTGGGTCTGAATCAGCACGTCCCGTCCGGGCTGGATGCCCGCGGCCAGCAGCACATTATAGACGGTGGTCATGACCAACTCCGGCGAGTTGTTTGTCTGGCTCAAATGGCAGAGCGCAAACTTTTTGCAGCCGTCCTGGATCAGGTCCAGAATCTCCGCTGCGCAGGCCTTGTTGTCCAGATGGCCACGGTCACTGGCAATGCGCACCTTCAAATAATACGGGTACGGCCCGCCGTGCAGGCTGAATGCGTCATAGTTGGCCTCAAGCGCGACGAGATCGCAGCCCATCAGGTTGTCCTGGACGACGGGCGTCAGGTAGCCGAGGTCGGTGGCGAACGCCATGACGCGGCCTTCCGGTGTGCGGATGCGGTAGCCGCAGCAGGGCACATCATGGCTGGTGGGAAAGCTCGTCACCGTGAAGCTGCCGATTTCCAGCGTCTGACCGTCCACAGGGATTGCCTCCACTGCGGGCGGAATCGTGCCGCGGGAGGCCAGCGTATCCAGCGTATCGGCACATCCGTACAGCGGGACGGGGTGCTTTTTCAAAAAGGTATCCAGTCCCGAGACGTGGTCGGAGTGCTCATGCGTGACGAGGATGCCGACGCAGTCGCTGACCGCCAGACCCAGGGATTTCAGCGCGGTCAGAGTCGTGCGGCAGCTCTTGCCCATGTCGATCAGCAGATACTTGTCCTCGCTGCGGATCAGCGCGCAGTTGCCGGAGGAGCCGGAATACAGTGTGGTAAAATATGCCATTCGTTTGTCCTAACGCTTTCCATAAAAATTGGGCCGCCCAGTCAGCGGCCCAAGGGTCCTTTTAGATTGCCCGGCTCACTGCATTGGCCGGAATCTCGACGCGGCGGATGTCCGCGCCCAGAGCCTGCAGCTTTTCTACGATGTTCTCGTAGCCGCGCTCAATGTGGATGGTCTCGTCGACCTCGCTTACGCCGTTGGCGGCCAGAGCAGCCATGACCATGGCGGCACCGGCGCGCAGGTCGGTAGCGCGCAGCGGCGCGGGATGCAGCTCCCTCACGCCTTCAATGACAGCGACCTGGCCGTCGACCTGGATGTTTGCCCCCATGTGGATCAGTTCATCCACATAGCGGAAGCGGTTCTCCCAGATGCCCTCCGTCACGATGGAGGTTCCCTTCGCCAGCGTCAGCAGTGCAGTCATCAGCGGCTGCATATCCGTGGGGAAGCCGGGGTGCGGCATAGTCTTGAGCTTGAGCGGCTTCAGCTCGCCGGTGCGCGTGATACGCAGCGCGTCGTCGAATTCCTCCACCTCGCAGCCGGCCGCGCGCAGCTTGGCGGTGATGGGCTCCATGTGCTTCGGGATAACGTTGTGCAGCGTGATGTCCCCCTTCGTGATAGCGGCGGCCACCATATAGCTGCCAGCCTCGATCTGGTCGGGAATGATGGAGTAGTTGCAGCCGTGCATCTCCTTGACGCCGTGGATCTTGATGACGTCGGTACCGGCGCCGTGTACGTCTGCACCCATCATATTCAGGAAATTGGCTAAATCGACAATGTGCGGCTCACGGGCCACGTTTTCAAGAATCGTCGTGCCTTCGGCCAAGACAGCGGCCAGCATGGCGTTCATCGTGGCACCGACGGAGACCGTGTCAAAAAAGACGTGCCCGCCGACCAGATGCTCCGACCTGACGTGGATCTGGCCGTACTCCACGGAATCCTCTGCACCAAAGGCGGTGAAGGCTTTCAAGTGTTGGTCAATCGGGCGCGGGCCCAGATTGCAGCCGCCCGGCATGGCGACCTGACCGGAGCCAAAGCGGCCCAGCAATGCGCCGAGAAAGTAGTAGCTTGCGCGCATCTGGCGTGACAGTTCATTGGATACCTCGGTACTGTCCAAATGCGACGTGTCAATTTCATAGGTGCTGCGGCTGACCATGCGGATGCTCGCACCCAGCTCGCTCAAAATCTGCAGCGATGCCATGACATCACTGATACAGGGCAGGTTTTCAATCAGGCACTTCCCCGCCGGCCAGGATCGTGGCCGGGAGTATGGCAACCGCGGCGTTCTTTGCGCCGCCAATGTTGACATCGCCAACAAGCGGCTTACCTCCGCGAATAACGTATTTTTCCAAGTGTAGCTCTCCTTTGTGCGGTAATCGGCTCGTATACCCTCTGTACAGGGCCGACCTATAGTACACACTTTCTAAGATTATACAACATTTTGCGCTAATTGAAAAGGCCTGTCCCCTGCAATTGCAAAATTTTTGTGAAACAGCACAAGATATGTTGACCATGCACCGTAATTTCGCCGGAAATCACATACCCGAGAACAGCGTATAGGCGCTGAACAGCGCACCGTTATAGGACATCTCAAAGTGGCAGTGGTTGCCGGTGGAGTTGCCCGTGGAGCCGACATAGCCGATGACCTGCCCCTGCGTGACGGCCTGCCCCTGAGAAACAGCGATGCTGGACATGTGACCGTACAGCGTCTTGTAGCCGTTGCCGTGGTCGATCTCCACATAGTTGCCGTAGGAATAATGCCAGCCTGCAGCAATGATCGTGCCGGAGTCGGAGGCCAAAATCGGCGTGCCGTAGGCAGCACAGATGTCCGCGCCGCGGTGGCCGTTGCCCATCCAGCGGCTGACGTACTTATAATTCGGCACAGGCCAGATGAAGGAGCCGGAGCCGACCTTGGCAATCATGCCGTTCTTCAGCTTCGTACCGGTGACGGTGATTTCCGGGGTCGGGGCCTGCAGCACATTGTAGGCCACGGCCTGACGGTCCGTGACCGCGCCGTCGATCATCGTTGTCTCGTAGGTGATCTCCTCGGAGCCGTCTGCACCCTCCTGCAGGGTCACGACCTTGCCGAAATCATACTGGTCGGACTCGGTGTTCTGGGTGTCGAACGGGATGGCGACAGTTTCTGTGTCGCGGCGGACGACCTTGACCTTGATGAGCTCTGCCGAGGACGCACCGGTGGTGATGACCGTGCCCGCAGGAATCTCCTGGTCGAGCGTCAGCAGTTCGGGGTTCATCTGTGCCAGAGAGTCAAACGAAACGCCGGTAGCGTTGACGACGCTCTCGACGGTGTCGCCGTCGACGGCTGTATAGGTGTGGATGCCGCCGCCCTCGGTCAGGGCGTTGATGACGTCCGCGTAGGAGCTGACAGACTCCTGCAGATAAACACCGTCCACGAGGCGGATGTTGTGGGCAAACGCCGTGTAAACGCTGCTGTCCATCGCATTTTCAAACGGTGCCTTGATGTTTTCCAGATAGCTGCGCAGGTGGTCGCCCTCGGTGGTGACGTAGAGCAGCTGATCGTCGACGTAGACAGCCGTGCCGTTGATGATCTCATCACTGGCCGTGCGCAGGATGGCGTTGGCGATCTCGCTCTCGGTCATCGTCTGGTTGCCGATGGAAAGCGAGTAGGTCGGGTAGACATCCCAGCTTGTGTCCTCCACCGCAGAGCCGGAGGCCTGCAGCATACGCTTGGCCGTGTTGATACGGGACTGCACGTCCTCACGGGCATTCTCAAACACCTGCTCGCTCTCCACGTAACCGACGTTCTCGCCGTTCACCTGCACATTCAGCACAAAGCGCAGCCCCAGCCCGCTGCGCACCAGGACCACAAGCCCCGCTGCGGCAACTGCCGGGAGTATGTAAGTGATGGCGTTCCAGACAACGATGGAGTATTTTCGGATGCCGCTGGCAAGGTATTTTTTCTTGGCACGGCGCACATCGCCATCCTCGCTCTCCACGAGGGTATCAGGGATGTCGCGGATATGACGGATGCCCGAGGCCATCCGCACGAACGGGCTGGTCAGGTCCTCAATCAGCGTGATAATACCGATCAGAATCGGGCGCAGGACAATGAGCAGCAGATTCAGCACGGTATCACCGATGCCGCGCACAACAGCCCCCACTCTGCGGCCTACGCAGACAAAAACATACTCGACCCAGAAGCCGACCATGTACAGCATATCGCCGACAGTGTTGCGGCGGTGCAGGTCCTGCATGTAACGGGCTGCCTTGCGGCGGTTATCGCTGCGCTTTTTTTCCTGCGATGAGTGAGAAAAGCGCGTTACAGAGGTCATCTCCGGGGGTTCGGTGATGCTATCGTTTTTCGGATTGGGATCAGTTTGGATGGGATTCAAAATACGGAAGCTCCTTTCCGTGTGAAGCAAATTTACGTGGAGTCTGCACCGCAGGGCAGACCGTGCAGCTGCCAGCCCGTCAGCAGCTTTTCCTGCCGGGCCAGGGCGGCCATATCCTCGGGCAGCGGACACTCCACACGGAGGGGCTCCCCTGTCAGCGGATGCGCAAACGCAAGGATGCCGCAGTGCAGTGCGTGACGGCGCAGAAGGATGTCCGACCCGCCGTACAGCGTATCCCCCGCCAGCGGATGGCCGATATAGGACATGTGTACGCGAATCTGATGGGTGCGCCCGGTGCGCGGCCAGCAGGCCAGCAGACTGTGGCCCGGCCCCGCGGCCAGCACCGCGTACTCGGTCAGGCTGTACTTGCCGTCCGCGCACACGCAACGGCCAATGATGGAGTCACCGCGCCGCGCGATGGGCGCTTCGACCCGGCCCGGCCCCAGCGGCATTGTACCCTGCACAATCGCAAGGTAGCACTTGTGGGCAGACCCGGCCAGCAGCGGTGCGGCAAAGGCGTTTTTCGCGCACAGCACCAGGCCGCTTGTGTTTTTGTCAATGCGGTTTACCGGGCGGAAGATGCCGCTTTTCCCCCGCTGCCGCAGGTGGTACAGCCAGCCGTTGGCCAGTGTGCCGTCAGGGTAGTTCAGCGTGGGGTGCACGGCAATGCCCGCGGGCTTGTTGAGTACCGCAGCAAAATCGTCCTCATAGGCGATGGAAAACGGCACGGGCTGCGGGGTCACACTCGTCTCCTGCTCGGGAGGGAGCGCAAAGCGGATGCACTGCCCGGCGTGTACAGGCTCATTCGTGCGGATGGGCTGATCGTCAGCGTAAAAGCCGTCACCGTCATATTTGACAGACTTGATCAGTCCTGCCGTAACACCCTGCATGCGCAGGAACAGCCCCAGCTTGCAGCCCTCGTTTTCCGGCGGCACGGTATAACGCAAAACGGTCACAGTACCGCCCTCCTTAAAGCCTATATGAGGGTATTATACCACAAAACGCCCTGTGATGCAAACCCCAATGTCTGGCAGAAAGGTACGCTGCAACAGCAAACGGCCCTCCCGGAGGAGAGCCGTTTGTGTTATTTCTGTGATTGCAGCTCCGCGGCGCGCTCCAGCACGGGCCGGAGATACTGCCCCGTGAAGGAGTGCGGGTTCTGCGCGACCTCCTCCGGGGTGCCGGTGGCGACGATGGTGCCGCCGCCGCTGCCGCCCTCGGGGCCGAGGTCGATGATATAGTCGGCGCGTTTGATGACGTCGAGATTGTGCTCAATGACGATGACCGTATTGCCCGCATCAACGAGCTTATCCAGCACCTTGACCAGGCGGTGGACATCGGCCACATGCAAGCCGGTGGTAGGCTCGTCAAGGATATAGACGGTCTGCCCGGTATCGCGGCGGGCCAACTCATTGGCCAGCTTGACGCGCTGCGCCTCACCGCCCGAAAGCGTCGTGGCTGCCTGACCCAGCTGGATGTAGCCAAGGCCGACCTCCTGCAGCGTTTGCAGCTTGCGCGCGATCTTCGGAATGTTGGCGAAAAATACGCAGGCCTCCTCTACCGTCATGTCCAGCACGTCGGAGATGGTCTTGTCCTTGTACTTGACCTCGAGCGTTTCACGGTTGTAGCGCTTGCCCTTGCAGACGTCACAGGGCACGTAAATATCCGGCAGAAAGTGCATTTCAATCGTCAGGATGCCGCCGCCTTCGCAGGCCTCGCAGCGTCCGCCCTTGACATTGAAGCTGAACCGCCCGGGGCCGTAGCCGCGCATTTTGGCATCCTGCGTGTTGGAAAACAGCGTGCGGATGTCGCCAAACACGCCTGTGTAGGTGGCCGGGTTGGAGCGCGGCGTGCGGCCAATCGGCGACTGGTCGATGCCGATGACCTTATCGACCCACTCCATGCCCTCGACCACCTCACACTGGCCGGGGCGGCTGCGTGCACCGTTCAGGGCGGCAGCCAGCGTTTTGTACAGAATTTCGTTGACAAGCGTCGACTTGCCGGAGCCGGACACGCCGGTAACGCAGATCAGCTTGCCGAGCGGGAAGTCTACGGTAATGTCCTGCAGATTGTTCTCATGGGCCTTGACGACGCGCAGCGCCTTGCCGTTTCCCTCGCGGCGTGTCTCGGGGACCTCTACGAATTTGCGGCCAGACAGATACGCGCCGGTGATGCTGCGCTTGACCTTGCAGATGTCCGCGACGCTGCCTGCGGCGACGATCTCGCCGCCGTGGACGCCCGCACCGGGGCCGACATCGACAATATAGTCGGCCTGCCGCATCGTGTCCTCATCGTGCTCGACGACAATCAGCGTGTTGCCAAGATCACGCAGCCGCTTCATCGTTGCAATCAGCTTGTCGTTGTCACGCTGGTGCAGGCCGATGCTCGGCTCGTCGAGCACGTAGAGCACGCCGGTCAGCGCACTGCCGATCTGGGTCGCCAGACGGATGCGCTGGCTCTCGCCGCCGGACAGTGAAGCCGCACCGCGGGAGAGCGTCAGATAGCCAAGGCCGACGCTCTTTAAAAAGCCCAGACGTTCTTTTACTTCTTTAAAAATAGGCGCACCGATCATCTCGTCCCGGGTGCTGACCTTGGCCGTGTTGATAAAGTCCAGCTCCTCGTTGACGCTCTTGTCACAGAAATCGGCAATGTTGATGCCGCCTACCGTCACGGCCAGGCTTGTCGGCTTTAAGCGGCGGCCATGGCAGGCGGGGCATTCCTCGCTGGACATGACAAGGGCGATTTCCTCCTTGACCCACTCGCTGCTCGTCTCGCGGAAGCGGCGCTCCAGATTCGGGATGATGCCTTCGAACTGGTTAAAGTAGGTGCCGGAGCCAAACATGCTCTCGCGCTGCATCTCAATACGCTCGTCACCCGTGCCGTACAGCAGGGCGTGCAGGGCCTCCTTGCTGAAGTCCTTAACGGGGGTATCGAGTGTAAAGCCGTAGCGCTTGCCCAGCGCCTTATAAGTCATTTCGGAGATGGAGCCCTCGGCGTAATACCAGCCGCTGGCCTTGATGGCACTTTCCCGGATGGACTTGCGCTTGTCGGGGATGACGCGTGCCGGGTCGACTCATGAAGGTGCCGAGACCCGTACACTTCTCGCAGGCACCGAAGGGATTGTTGAAGCTGAACATCCGCGGGGTCAGCTCCTCGACGGAGATGCCGTGCTCGGGGCAGGCGTAGCTCTGGCTGAACATCATCGGTTCACCGCCAATGACGTCGATGACGACAAGCCCGTTTGCCTGCGCCAGCGCGGTTTCTATGGAATCGGCCAGACGCCCGCGGACCGTGTCGTTGATGACCAGGCGATCCACGACGATCTCAACGGTGTGCTTGATGTTCTTTTCGAGGTTGATCTCCTCGCTCAGATCGTACATATTGCCGTCGACGCGCACGCGGGCAAAACCGGCTCGGCGGGCGGCATCCAGCTCCTTGGCCTGGGTGCCCTTGCGGGCACGCACAACGGGGGCCAGCACCTGAAAGCGGGTGCGCTCCGGCAGCTTCATGACTTCGTCGACCATCTCGTCCACGGTCTGCTGAGTAATCTCCCGCCCGCAGATCGGGCAGTGGGGCACGCCGATGCGGGCGTACATCAGACGCAGATAGTCGTAAATCTCCGTTACCGTTCCCACCGTGGAACGCGGGTTGTGGCTTGTTGTTTTCTGGTCGATGGAGATGGCCGGGGACAGGCCGGTGATCTCGTCGACATCGGGCTTTTCCATCTGGCCCAGGAACTGGCGGGCATAGCTGGAAAGGCTTTCCATATAGCGGCGCTGGCCGTCGGCATAGATCGTGTCAAACGCCAGGCTCGACTTGCCGGAGCCGGACAGGCCGGTCATGACGATCAGCTTATCTCTGGGCAGCTCCAAATCGACGTTTTTCAGGTTATGCTCACGCGCACCCTTGATGACAATGCGGTTGTTCGGGTCGATTTTGATTTTGGAGCTGCGCTTTGCAGGCTTTTTTTCGGGTGTTGTACTCAATTTTTATATTTCCTCCTGCCCTTGCGTGTTTTGGCAGCGGCCTTGCGTTCACTGGTGTCGGCGGCGGTGGGATCCTCTCCGCGTTCCAGCCGCTGAATTTCGTCGCGCAGCTGCGCGGCCAGCTCAAATTGCAGCAGCCGCGCGGCCTCCTTCATCTCCTTGGTCAACCGTTCAATTGTCTGCTGGCGCTCGGCGCGGCTCATGCGGTGCTGGCGCATCCGCTTGTTTTCCTCGCTCATGCTGATTTCGAGCCCGTCGCCGATGGCCTTGACGATGGTTTTGGGCGTGATGCCGTGTTCTTTATTGTAGGCATCCTGTATGGTGCGGCGGCGCTCGGTCTCCATGATGGCACGCTCCATGCTGGGCGTGACCTCATCTGCGTACATGAGCACTACGCCGTTGGCGTTGCGGGCCGCGCGGCCGATCGTCTGAATCAGGCTTGTCTCACTGCGCAGGAAGCCTTCCTTATCGGCATCCAGAATCGCAATCAGCGACACCTCCGGCAGGTCCAGACCCTCGCGCAGCAGGTTGATGCCAACAATAACATCAATTGCGCCGACGCGCAGGTCCTTGATGATCTCCATGCGCTCAAACGTGTCGACCTCGTGGTGCATATACTTCGTCTTGACGCCATGTTCCTCCAGATAATCCGTCAGATCCTCGGCCATCTTGACGGTCAGCGTAGTGACGAGTGCGCGCTCGCCACGGTCAATGCGGGTGCGGATCTCCCCCAGCAGGTCCTCGATCTGGCCCTCCACCGGGCGCACCATGATAAGCGGGTCCAGCAGGCCGGTGGGACGGATGACCTGCTCCGCCACGCGGCTGGAATGCTGGCGTTCATATTCACCGGGGGTTGCAGAAACAAAAATCTTCTGATGGATTTTGGCTTCAAATTCTTCAAATTTCAACGGGCGATTGTCAAACGCCGACGGCAGACGGAAGCCGTATTCGACCAGCGTTTTCTTGCGGCTGTAGTCGCCGCCGAACATACCGCGCACCTGCGGCAGCATAACGTGGCTCTCGTCGACCATCAGCAGGAAATCATCCGGGAAATAATCCAGCAGCGTTGTGGGCGTGGAGCCGGGCGCACGGCCTGACAGGACAGCGGAGTAGTTCTCGATGCCCTTGCACATGCCGACCTCCTGCAGCATCTCCATGTCGTAGTTGGTGCGCTGCTGGATGCGCTGGGCCTCCAAGAGCTTGCCCTCCTCGGTGAATTTTTTGACCTGTTCCTCCATCTCGGCCTGAATCTTTTTCAGGCCCTCCTGCATCTTTTCGGGGCCGACGATATAGTGACTGGCCGGGAAGATGGCAACATGACGCACCACGTTCTTGTGCTCGCCTGTCAGCGGGTCAAACTCCACAATGCGGTCAATCTCGTCGCCGAAGAACTCGACCCGAATCGCAAATTCGTCGTTGTAGGCCAGGTGGATGTCCACCGTGTCCCCTTTTACGCGGAACTTGTTGCGCATGAAGTTCATGTCGTTGCGCTCATATTGCAGCTTGACCAGGCGGCTGCAAAGCTCGTCGCGCTCCATCTGCATACCGGGGCGCAGGCTGATGACCATGCTGCGGTAGTCGATGGGGTCGCCCAGCGAGTAGATGCAGGACACCGACGCCACAATGATGACGTTGCGCCGTTCTGACAGCGCCGCCGTGGCCGAGTGGCGCAGGCGGTCAATCTCGTCGTTGATGGCACTGTCCTTCTCAATATAGGTGTCTGTGGACGGGATATAAGCCTCGGGCTGATAGTAGTCGTAGTAGGAGACGAAATATTCTACCGCATCATCGGGGAAAAAGCCGCGCATCTCGGTACAGATCTGGCTGGCCAGCGTTTTATTCGGCTCCAAGATCAGCGTCGGGCGATTGCACCGGGCGATGATGTTCGCCATCGTAAACGTCTTGCCGGAGCCGGTGACGCCCAGCAGCGTCTGGGCGTCGTCACCCTCATGGATGCCCTGCATCAGCGCTTCTATCGCCTGCGGCTGGTCGCCGGTGGGCTGAAACGGTGCCTTTAAGTGAAAGACTTCGTCCATAGTCGTTCCTTTCGTGTACAACGAATAGTTGTACAATGATTATAACACGACAAATTTTTAATGTAAATAGGTTTGCCGATATTTTGTACCCAAACCGCAGAAAAATGCGCCCTGCCGGGACACGGCAAGGCGCATGGGCGGTGTTCAGCGGCTGGCGGCCTGCAGCACGCCGCTGTTTGCGCGGTATTCCGGCAGGCTGCCGCGGTTCAGCATCGAACAGCCATCCTCCCCCGCTATGATGATATGATCCATGATCGTAAAGCCGAGCTGACCGGTGACCTCCATAATATGGTAGGTCGTCAGGCGGTCTGCCTCGGACGGAATGGCCAGCCCGGTGGGATGGTTGTGTGCCAGAATGCCGCAGGTCGAGTTGGTGCGGGCCACGGCGCGCAGCAGCTTGCGGGTGTCCACGGCCACGCGGTTGGGAACGCCCTCGGCAATGCGCAGGTCCTGCACAGGGCGGCAGGCGTCGTCCAATAAAATCAGGTAGAGCTGCTCATTCTGCACACCGCGGAACAGCGGCTTTACGTAGGCGATGGCCGCCTCTGCCGAGTTCAGCGACAGGCGGGTCTTGCGCTTTTTCAGCTCATAATAGCGGCTGCACGCCATGACGGTAGAAATCAGCCGCGCACTTTTGGGGCCGACGCCCTCGACCCGCATCAGCTCCTCGGGCTCGGCCTCCAGCACTTTGCAAAAATCGCCGAAGTGCTGAATAAGCCTGTGCGCCAGCGCGTTTGTGTCTGCCCGTGGGATGGAGAGAAACAGCAGATATTCCAGTGCCTCATGTTCGGCCAGACTGTCCAGTCCGTCTCGCTCGACGCGCTCCTGCATGCGTGCGCGGTGTTTCGCGTGGAGATTTTCGTCTGCCATTTTTTCACATCCCATCTTTACGTTCTGCTGGTTTTATTATATACTGTAAAAAGACTTTTGCCAACCGTTTTTACTGATGAATTTTTAAAGAGGACACGATGAAAAGTTTTACCGCAGGACCCAATGAAAACGGCGTGCGCCTGAGCCGCTTTGTGGAGGGCGTGACCAAGGATATGCCCCGCAGCATGATGTACAAGGCGTTCCGCAACAAGCGCATCAAGGTCAACGGCAAGCGCGCCGAGCCGGATACCCGCCTGAGCGCAGGCGATTTGATCGAACTGTACATCAACGACGAGTTCTTCCCCGTGGGCAAGCCCACCGCCAAGACCGCCAAGCCGCGTAGGCAACCGCCTGTGACCGTGGTGTATGAGGATGAAAATTTTGCGGTGCTCTACAAGCCCGCGCACCTGCTCTGCCACAGTGACCGCACCGGCGACGCCAATCTGGTGGATGCCTTTGCGGCCTATCTGGAGGCCAAGGGCGAGTATGATCCCCACGCAGAAAAGCGATTTGCCCCGGCGCTGTGTAACCGGCTGGACCGCGGCACCGAAGGTCTGGTGCTGGCCGCCAAGAGCTACGCCGCGCTGCGCGACCTGAACGCCATCATCCGCGACGACATGATGAAAAAGGAGTATCTGACCATCACGGTGGGTGCACCGCCGCAGGGGCGGTTCGTCGCATGGCTGCAGCACAGCGAGAAAAATAACAAGGTGCGCATCCATGCCCGTGAGAGCGAGGGTTACAAGCAGATCATCACCGAGGTGACGGTCATCCGGCAGGCAGGTCCGTTTGCGCTCTGCCGCATTGGACTGATCACGGGCCGCACCCACCAGATCCGTGCGCATCTGGCGTATCTGGGCCATCCGGTACTGGGCGACATCAAGTACGGCAACCACAAGATGAACGAGCGCACCGGGCTGAAAACACAGGCTCTCTGCGCCCAGCGACTGACGTTTGGCCGAATTCCCGAGGAAAACACGCTGCAGTATCTTTCCGGCAGGGTCATCAAGCTGAATGACCCGGAAATCGTAAAGACGTACGAACGACTGACGGCAGAAAAGTAAGCTCTGCCGCGGCTGGAAGCATCCGCCCCTGCAAGCGACGATGTTGTTATCCGTAGGGGCGCATTCCATATCTGCCCGCGGGATATTGCCGAAAAATCAAAAATACCGGGCCGCTCCCCACATTCGGGAAACGGCCCGGTAATTTTTTTACGCCAGAACGAAGTGATAGACCAGAGACAATGCCACGATCAAGGCGCAGACAATGGCCGTGATGGGCGGGGCCAGGTGATGATGCGCTCGGCCATGACGTCGTCCTCACTGGTTTCGTCGTCATCGGCGTAGCGGCCGCGTTTTTTGGACTTCTTGTCGTAACCGTTGTCCTCGTCATCGTAGTCGAGGTCATCGGTATCGTACATCTGGGTGCCCTCATCGTCGTCCTCATCATCGTCGAACAGGCGGCCTTTGGGAGCGTAGCGGCGGACGCGCTCGGCCTCGGCATCCTCATCGTCATCGGCGTAGCTGCTGCCTTGGGGCTCAAACGCGGCGGTTGCCTGCTCGGGCTCATAGGCGCTCTGCGGCGGGATGTCCTGCTGACCGGTGATGGCTGCCTGCACGGCGTTGGCCTGGCGCGCGGGCG
>ENA-OQCG01000017-OQCG01000017.1-human-gut-metagenome-genome-assembly--contig:-NODE-17-length-29739-cov-2.272322_pt1 | contig 29739 bp, 30 predicted proteins | sample MGYA00242758_ERZ504577 | MGnify/ENA primary metagenome ERZ504577 (study PRJEB26092, sample SAMD00036248) | human gut metagenome | host: Homo sapiens | study: EMG produced TPA metagenomics assembly of...
CACGATGCACGACGCCGCGCGGGCCGCCTCCTGCAATGCCGCCTTTGTGCGCGGCGTGATGACTTTTTTCGGTGTTGGTCAGGGTGCCGTCAAGGTCCAGCGCCAAAACTTTATATTGCATGGTTACTCCCCCGGAATGCAGATTTGTGTATATTGTACTCTAAAATGGGGGATTATGCAAGATGGGAAAGAAAGGCTTCCCCCCGCGGGGGAAGCTGTCAGTGGCCCCGACCACTGACTGATGAGGGCCAAGCTTGCCGATACTTCCCGTTTTGGGGATGTCTCGCAAGCTCGGCCCTCATCCGGCCTGCGGCCACCTTCCCCCCACAGGGGAAGGCTTTTGCCGGATTAGCCATTTCTAACGCATTGACAAACATTCTCACCTATGCTACACTATCCGAAGCAATAAGGGAGTAGTCAGCGCAGCGGTGGAGCAGCCGCCGCGCAGTTCTGCCAACACAATGAGCGTTTGCTCTGGCTTTACTTTAAACGACGAGACTTATCTGCCCGTTTTCACGGGTGGATAGGTCTTTTTTATTGTCTGCACCCTGCCAAAACGGAGGAGAAAATCATGACTTTATTCGACCTGATCCTGATTGCCGTCAGTCTCTCGATGGACGCATTCGCCGTCTCGATCTGCAAGGGGCTGTCCGTCCGCAAGGTAAGTCTGCAGCACGCTATGATCTGCGGCGTCTGGTTCGGCGGGTTCCAGTTTTTGATGCCTGCACTGGGCTATTTTCTCGGTGACCGGTTTGCCGCGCTGCTGACGAAGTTCGGCCCGTGGATCGCGTTTGTGCTGCTGGCGCTCATCGGTGCGAACATGATCAAGGAGAGTTTTGGCGGCGACGAGCAGCTGGACGACGACTACTCCGCCAAAGCTATGCTGCCGCTGGCCATCGCCACCAGCATTGATGCGTTCGCCGTCGGCGTCAGCTTTGCAGCCATGCAGGTGAACATTCTGCCCGCTGCCGGGCTGATCGGCGTTATCACCTGCCTGCTGTCCGCCATCGGCGTCAAGGTCGGTGCCATGTTCGGCGACAAGTACCGCGCCCCCGCCGAGCGCATCGGCGGCATTGTGCTGATCCTGATCGGTGTTAAGACGCTGCTGACGGGGCTGGGTGTGCTGTAATTTGGTGTACCTGTAGGGGCCGGGCATGCCCGGCCCGCGGCTTACCCGCAAACGCCCGGATGAGCGGGCGGATATGGAATCCGCCCCTACGGCGTGGGGGGTCGATGCTCGTCATCGCCCCGGAAGCGCCTGGGCTGCCGGAAGCTAACGGGTCGCGATGTGCGGTCCCTGCAACGCTGCAAGACAAGCAAAAAACGCTCCGGGCGGTATGGAACATTTTCCATACCGCCCGGAGCGTCATTTATTATTGTAGGGTTCAGCGCAGCACCAGCTGTCCGTTCCCATCCGCATCCACGGTCAGGGTGTCCCCTGCCGTGTGGGCGCCGCCGATGATCTCCTTCGCGATCATCGTTTCCACATGGGACTGGATGTACCGCTTCAAGGGGCGGGCGCCGTAGATCGGGTCATAGCCGCCGTCGATGATGGCGTTCTTGGCCGCGTCGGTGACAACCAGTTTCAGCTGTTTTTCCTCCAGACGCTTGCGCAGGTCGGCCAGCATCAGGTCAACGATGGAGCCGATTTCGGTCTTGGTCAGGCTCTTGTAGTAGACAATGTCGTCCAGACGGTTCAGGAACTCGGGGCGGAACTGGCGCTTGAGCAGCTGGTCAATGGCGTTTCTGGCCTCGTCGGACAGCTCGTTGCTGCCGTTGGCACGGCTCTTTTCCAGATCCTCCAGAATCAGGTCGGAACCCAGGTTCGACGTCAGGATGATGACGGTGTTCTTGAAGTCCACCGTGCGGCCCTGGCTGTCGGTAATGCGGCCATCGTCCAGCACCTGCAGCAGGATGTTGAACACGTCCGGGTGGGCCTTTTCGACCTCATCGAACAGCACAACGCTGTAGGGGTGGCGGCGCACGGCCTCGGTCAGCTGGCCGCCCTCCTCATAGCCGACGTATCCCGGAGGCGCACCGATCAGACGCGAGACGCTGAATTTCTCCATATACTCGGTCATGTCGATACGGACCATGTTCTTCTCGTCGTCAAACAGGGCCTGCGCCAGCGCCTTGGCCAGCTCGGTCTTGCCGCGCCCGTGGGGCCGAGGAACAGGAAGCTGCCGATGGGGCGGTTCGGGTTCGCGATGCCGGCGCGGGAGCGCAGGATAGCGTCCGAGACCTTCTGCACGGCCTCGTCCTGGCCGATGACCCGCTGATGCAGCGTGTCCGGCAGGCGGAGCAGCTTCTCGCGTTCGCCTTCGACGAGCTTGGAGACCGGGATGCCGGTCCAGCGGGCGACGATGTTCGCAATTTCTTCTTCCGTTACGCGGTCACGAAGCAGGCTGGATTCTTTCTTTGCTTCGGCCAGCTTTTCTTCTTCCTCCAACTGCTTTTGCAGGGTGGGCAGCTTGCCGTATTGCAGCTCACCGGCCTTGGCGTAGTCGCCGGTGCGGGTCGCCTTTTCGATCTCGGCCTTGGTGGATTCCACCTCGCGCGCAGGCTCTGCACCTTGTTCACGGCGTTCTTCTCGTTCTCCCACTGCGCCTTCTTGCTGTTGAAGCTGTCGCGCAGCTCGGCCATCTCCTTTTCCAGCGTGGCCAAACGCTGCTTGGACAGCTCGTCGGTCTCTTTCTTTAAAGAGGCCTCCTCGATTTGCAGCTGGGTGATGCGGTGGTTCATCTCGTCCAACTCGGCGGGCATCGAATCCAGCTCGGTCTTGACCATAGCGCAAGCCTCATCGACGAGGTCGATGGCCTTATCAGGCAGGAAGCGATCCGTGATGTAGCGGTCCGACAGCGTCGCGGCGGCGATCAGGGCGGCGTCCTGAATCTTGACGCCGTGGTAGACCTCGTAGCGCTCCTTCAGGCCGCGCAGGATCGAGATGGTGTCCTCGACAGTCGGTTCATTGACCATGACCGGCTGGAAACGACGCTCCAGTGCGGGGTCCTTCTCGATATACTCGCGGTACTCGTCCAGCGTGGTCGCGCCGATGCAGTGCAGCTCGCCGCGGGCCAGCATGGGCTTGAGCAGGTTGCCCGCGTCCATCGCGCCGTCGGTCTTGCCCGCACCGACAATGGTGTGCAGCTCATCGATGAAGAGGATGATCTTGCCCTCGGACTTCTTGACCTCGTTGAGGACGCTCTTCAGGCGTTCCTCAAACTCGCCGCGGTATTTGGCACCTGCGACCAGCGCACCCATGTCCAGACTGAACACGGTATGATCCTTCAGGTTTTCGGGCACATCTCCGCTTTCGATCCGCTGCGCCAGTCCCTCGGCGATGGCGGTCTTGCCGACACCGGCCTCACCGATCAGCACGGGGTTGTTCTTGCGTTTGCGGGACAGGATACGGATGACATTGCGAATTTCCGTATCGCGTCCAATCACAGGGTCAAGTTTATGTGCCTTTGCCATTTCGACAAGGTCCTGGCCGTACTTTTTCAGAGCGTTGTAGGTGTCCTCCGGGTTATCACTCGTGACCCTTTGATTGCCACGCACCGTACTCAGCTGCTTCATAAATTTCTCGGTTGTGATGCCGAAAGTCTTGAAGATTTCGCTGGCAGCCTTGCCGGGCCGCTGCAAAATGCCGAGGAATACATGCTCTACGCTGATGTATTCATCCTTCATCTGCTTGGCCTGCTGCTCGGCGGCGTTGAGGGCGCGGTCCAGATCGTTGGAGATGTAAATTTTCTCCGGGTCACGGCCCGAGCCGGTCACGCGGGGCAGCGCCTCGACCTTCTGCAAGGCCGCCTGGGCAAAGGCATTGGCGTCAATGCCGAGGGTCTGCAGCAGCTGCGGGATAAGCCCGTCCTGCTGCTGGGCAAGGGCGGCCAGCAGATGCTCCTGCTCCACCGCGTTGTTGGAATATTCCACCGCGATGCGCTGTGCAGCCTGCAAAGCCTCACGGGTTTTCTGTGTCATTTGTTCGATGTTCATAGTGCGTACCTCCTTTAGTGCAGATAGCGCATTGTTCTGGCAGTCTCGCGCGTAAAGTGCTTGGATTTTGCAGCTCAAGAATCCGCTTTCGCAAATTCTGTGCGTCAGTTTTTCTTTAGCACTCTATCTGTTCGACTGCTAATATTGTAGCACATTCACATACCATGTCAATAGGAAAATTGCAAACAAATTGTGAATTTGCAGGAAAAACCATTGGTAAAAGCTGGAGAAACAGTCGGAGGAGAGCGGATCGAGCGGATCGTTAGATATTTTTCTAAATATCTATTGACAGCGGCAGGTGCATAGGAGTATAGTAAAGGCATAGACAGTTAGACGTTTATCTAATTGTTTATCAGGAAAGGAGTTGTTCTGTTTGGGAGATGCTTTCAAGGCGCTAGCCGACCCGACGCGGCGGCGCATTTTAGAACTGCTGGCACAGGGCGATCTGACCGCCGGGGAGATCGCCGCACATTTTGATATGACAAAGCCGTCCGTCAGTCACCATCTGAACATTTTAAGAAGTGCGGCGCTTATTACCGATGAGCGCCGCGGCCAGAACATTGTGTACAGTGTGAATCTGACCGTATTTCAGGAATTGATGAAGTGGTTTTATGACTGCGGACTTGTAAAGGGAGACGATAGCAATGAAAAAGAATAAGCTGTTCTGGATTTTAACCGTGGTCTGCGTGCTGAATTTTGCCGCGCACCTGTACTTCTACCCTTCCCTGCCGGACATTGTGCCCACCCACTGGGGCGCAAGCGGGCAGGTCAACGGCTGGGGGCCGAAGTCCACGGTTTTGATTTTGGCCGCGCTGCCGTTTGCGATGTTGATTTTGTTTGAGGTCATCCGCAAAATCGACCCCAAGCACCAGAATTTTGAGAAGTTCGGCAAGGTATGGAACCTGTGCGTAGTGCTGTTCACCGTGATGATGGCTGCGTTCAGCTGGCTGAGTGAGTTGGCTGTTTTCGGTAAGCTGCCGGACAGCAGCAACCTCGTCAGCATCCTGGTCTGCGGCGGCATCGGCGTGCTGTTCATCATCCTGGGCAATTTTATGCCGCAGATCAAGCAGAATTATACCTTCGGCTGCCGCACGCCCTGGGCGCTGAACGACGAGCACAACTGGCAGCGCACCCAGCGCATGGGCGGGTACACCTTTGTCGTTATGGGCATTGTCCTGTTGGTGCTTGCCTTCCTGGGCGGCCTGCTGGGCGACATTGCTACGCTGATCGTGCTGCTGGCCGCTGTTCTTGGCGGCAGCGCGTGGATTTATTTGTATTCGTATCTGGTGTATGTGGGGAAGATGAAGTGATTTCTAAAAACGCCGTGTAGGGGCCGGGCACGCCCGGCCCGCGGCTTTCCCGCAAGAGGGCGTTTCCCGTCAGGTTGCGGGCCGCACATGTGCGGCCCCTACATCCTGCTTTATGGTTCGCAGAAAATCAAATAGCAAGCAGCCCGTGCTTCGATTGGGAAGCACGGGCTGTTGTTATGTCTTATTCAATCCCTTTTCAATAAACTCCGGGCCCTTATTTATACAGCTCGACCAGATTCAGCAAAATTTCGACGCCCTGATCCATCTTCTCGGCGGTGATGCACTCGCAGGGGCCGTGGAAGTTGAAGCCGCCGGTGCCGAGGTTCGGGCAGGGCAGGCCCATATAGCTCAGGGTCGCGCCGTCGGTGCCGCCGCGGACCGGGGTCTCGATGGGTTCAAGGCCCGCCGCGCGGATGGCCTTGCGGGCGTTCTCGACCAGATGGAAGTGGGGCTGAATTTTCTCCAACATATTATAATAGCTGTCCTTGATGTCCAGCTCCACCGTGCCCGCACCGTAGCGCTCATTCAGGCAGGCGGCAATATGCTGCATCTGGGCCTTGCGGGCGGCAAACTTGGCAGCATCGTGGTCGCGCACGATATAGCCAGGTGCGCGGTGGTCACGTCACCCTGCATACTCGTCAGGTGGAAGAAGCCCTCACGGCCCTCGGTGTGCTCGGGGCGAGAGAAGGCGGGCAGCGCGGCGTGGAACTCCATGGCCACGTTCTGCGCATTGATCATCGAGTTCTTGGCGCTGCCGGGGTGGACGCTGAAGCCGTGCACGGTCACGACGGCAGCGGCGGCATTGAAGTTCTCATAGCTGATCTCGCCGACGTCCTCGCCGTCAACGGTGTAGGCGTAGGCCGCGCCGAAGCCCTCGACGTCAAACAGGCTCGCGCCCTCGCCGATCTCCTCATCGGGGGTGAAGCCGATGCAGAGCTTGCCGTGGGGGCGATTTTCGGCGATGATGCGCTCCAGCGCGGTCATGATCTCAGCCACACCGGCCTTATCGTCCGCGCCCAGCAGCGTCGAGCCGTCGGTGGTGATGAGAGTCTGGCCCTTCATCTCGCGCAGGAACGGGAACACCTTGGGGTCCAGCACCGTGCCGGTGGCGGGCAGCGTGACAGCCTCGCCGTCGTAGTTTTCGTGGATCTGCGGCCGGACGTTCTCACCGCTGGCGTCGTCCGCCGTGTCCATGTGGGCGATAAGGCCCAGCGGCGCGGCGCTCTCCTGCCCCGGGGTGGCGGCAGCGTGGCGTAGACATAGCAGTGCTCGTCCACATGGGCATCGGTCAGGCCCAGCTCCTTCAGCTCCTCAACGAGGATCTTCGCCAGGTCAAACTGGCGCAGCGTGCTGGGGTGGGTGCCGCTGTTGGGGTCAGAGGTCGTGTGGACCTTTACATATTTTAAAAGACGTTCGTAGGCGCGCATGGGCGTGTCCTCCTTGTAAAAAGCATTTTGCTGTGATTTCTTAGCTATTATACCACAAAAAGCAGCAATTTCCAACCCTGTGCCCTTTTCAAGCGGGGAATTTTGTGCTAGAATAAATAAGATTATAAAGGCAAACTGCGCCCTTGCGCGGTCAAATATAAGGAGGCCATCATGGCAGACAGCATTTTTAAGGATAAGACTCTTCTCATCACCGGCGGCACAGGCAGCTTCGGGCATACGGTGCTCAAGCATTTCCTGTCCACCGACATCGGCGAGATCCGCATCTTCTCCCGCGATGAGAAGAAGCAGGACGACATGCGCCACGAGCTGCAGGCCAACCACCCGCAGTATGCCGGCAAGGTCAAGTTCTACATCGGCGACGTGCGCAACCCGCAGTCCATCCGGGATGCCATGCCCGGCGTCAACTACATCTTCCACGCGGCAGCGCTGAAACAGGTACCCAGCTGCGAGTTCTTCCCGATGCAGGCCGTGCAGACGAACATCATCGGCACGGACAATGTCCTGCACGCCGCCATTGACGCGGGCGTGGAGCGCGTCGTCTGCCTGTCCACCGACAAGGCCGCCTATCCTATCAACGCCATGGGCATCTCCAAGGCGATGATGGAGCACGTCATCTATGCCAACGCCCGCGTGGCCGCCGAGCGCGGCGGCACGACGATCTGCTGCACCCGCTACGGCAACGTCATGTGCAGCCGCGGCAGCGTCATTCCGCTGTTCATTGACCAGATCCGCGCCGGCAACCCCATCACGATCACCGACCCCAATATGACCCGCTTCCTGATGAACCTGGATGAGGCCGTTGACCTGGTCATGTTCGCGTTTGAGCATGCAAACCCGGGCGATTTGTTCATCCAGAAGTCCGACGCCTCCACCATCGGCGACTTGGCGAAGGCCGTGCAGCAGCTGTTCGGCGACACCGGCACGAACATCATCGGCACCCGCCACGGCGAAAAGCTGTTCGAGACCCTGATGACCCGCGAGGAGCGCCTGCGCAGTGAGGATATGGGCGGTTACTACCGCGTGGCCGCCGATAATCGCGACCTGAACTATGATAAGTTCGTCGTCAAGGGTGAGGTCCACACGATGGCCGACGACTCCTACACGAGCCACAACACGCACCGTCTGGACGTGGAGGGCACGGTCAGAAAGATTTTGACCACCGACTATGTCCAGAACGCGCTGAAAGAGATGGAGGCCGAAAAGGCATGAAGATCCTTGTGACCGGTGCCAAAGGCTTTGTGGGGCGCAATCTCTGCGAGAACCTGAAGGCTGTCCGCGACGGCAAGAACCGTACCCGCCCCGCTTTGCAGATCGAGGACGTGTTTGAGTATGACCTCGACACGTCCCCCGCAGAGCTGGACCACTTTTGTGCAGAAGCCGATTTTGTGTTCAATTTAGCGGGTGTCAACCGTCCCAAAAATAACGACGAGTTCATGCAGGGCAACTTCGGCTTCGCTTCCACCCTGCTGGACACGCTCAAATCTCACACCAACCGCTGCCCGGTCATGCTGTCCAGCTCGATCCAGGCGACGCTGATCGGCCGCTACGGCGAGAGCGACTACGGAAAGAGCAAGCTGGCCGGTGAGGAGCTGTTCTTCACCTACGGGCAGGAGACCGGCGCGCCGGTGCTGGTCTACCGCTTCCCGAATCTGTTCGGCAAGTGGTGCCGCCCCAACTACAACAGCGCCGTGGCGACCTTCTGCAATAACACCGCCAACGACCTGCCCATCACGGTCAATGACCGCGCCACCGAGCTGGAGCTATTGTACATTGACGACCTGGTGGAGGAAATGCTCGACGCGCTGGAGGGTAAGCCTCACCGCTGCGATTACGACGGTCTGACGCCGGTTTTCCATGACAGTGGGCGCTACTGTGCCGCGCCGGTGACCCACAAAGTCACACTGGGCGAAATTGCGGACCTGCTGGAAAGGTTCAAGCTCTGCCCGCAACGCTCGTACTGCCGGAGATTCCGGCAGGCAGCTTTGCAAAAAAGCTGTACTCGACGTATCTGTCCTATCTGCCCAAAGAGAAGGTCATCTTTGACCTGAAAAAGAACGAGGACGCCCGCGGCAGCTTTACCGAGCTGCTCAAAACCGAGAGCTGCGGCCAGTTCAGCGTCAACGTCTCGAAGCCCGGCATCACAAAGGGTCAGCACTGGCACAACACGAAGTGGGAGTTTTTCATCGTGGTTTCGGGCCACGGTCTGATTCAGGAGCGCCGCGTCGGCAGCGGCGAGGTGCTGGAATTTGAGGTGACCGGCGACAAGCCCCAGGCCATCCACATGCTGCCGGGGTACACCCACAACATCATCAATTTGAGCGAGACCGAGAACCTCGTCACCCTGATGTGGGCGAACGAGCAGTTCGACCCGGCCCACCCGGATACATTCTTTGAGACGGTGTAAAACGAGTGCATTGTAGAGGCGAGCACTGCTCGCCCGTGCCCGTGTGCGGCAGCGGCAAAGTTCCCGGGCGGATATGGAATCCGCCCCTGCGATGTAGGGGTCGATGCTCGTCATGACCCGGAAGTTTGCCCCGGTCGTAACGTTTCTGCGGGCGAACGATGTTCGCCCCTACATCCCCTGCACATATTAGCTACGAAGGAGAAAAGTATGTCTGACTACAGCAGCATTTCTTTTAAAAACAACGGCAAGCTGAAATTGCTTATCATCGTCGGCACTCGTCCGGAGATCATCCGTCTGGCCGCCGTCATCAACAAGACCCGCAAATATTTTGACGTCATCCTGGCCCACACCGGCCAGAACTACGACTACAACCTGAACGGCGTGTTCTTCCACGACCTGCAGCTGGGCAACCCCGAGGTCTATATGAACGCCGTCGGCGCGGATCTGGGCGAGACGATGGGCAACATCATCTCGGAGAGCTACAAGCTCATGGCCGCCATCCAGCCCGACGCCGTGCTGGTGCTGGGCGACACAAACAGCTGCCTGTCCGTCATCGGTGCGAAGCGGCTGCACATCCCCATCTTCCACATGGAGGCCGGCAACCGCTGCAAGGACGAGTGCCTGCCCGAGGAGACGAACCGCCGCATCGTGGACATCATCTCGGATGTGAACATGGCCTACTCCGAGCATGCCCGCCGTTATCTGGCCGACACCGGCCTGCCGAAGGAGCGTACCTACGTGACCGGTTCCCCGATGGCTGAGGTGCTGCACCAGAATCTGGAAAAAATCGAGGCGTCCGATATCCACCAGCGTCTGGGTCTCGAGAAGGGCAAGTACATTCTGCTGTCTGCCCACCGCGAGGAGAATATCGACACCGAGAAGAACTTTACCTCGCTGTTCACCGCCATCAACAAGATGGCGGAAAAGTACGATATGCCGATCCTCTACTCCTGCCATCCGCGCAGCCGCAAGCGTCTGGAGCAGAGCGGCTTTAAGCTCGACAAGCGCGTCATTCAGCATGAGCCTCTGGGCTTCCATGACTACAACTGCCTGCAGATGAACGCCTTCTGCGTCGTGTCCGACTCCGGCACGCTGCCCGAGGAAAGCAGCTTCTTCACGAGCGTCGGCCATCCGTTCCCGGCGGTCTGCATCCGCACCTCCACCGAGCGCCCCGAGGCGCTGGACAAGGCCTGCTTCATTCTGGCGGGCATCGACGGCGACCACCTGCTGCAGGCCGTGGACGTGGCTGTGGAGATGAACCGGAACGGCGACCTCGGCCTGCCCGTGCCCAACTACGTGGACGAGAATGTCTCCGACAAGGTCGTCAAGATCATCCAGAGCTACACCGGTGTTGTCAACAAGATGGTGTGGCGCAAATACTAAGCGACAGGAACACGATATATTATGCGCATACTGGTAGTGACCCAGCATTTCTGGCCGGAAAATTTCCGCATCAACGATATTGTCGAAGGCTTCGTGCAGGACGGTCTCTCCGTGGACGTGCTCTGCGGCCTGCCCAACTACCCGAAGGGCGAATGGTTCGACGGCTACAGCGCCGACGGCCCGTTTGAGGAAGTCTACAAGGGTGCGCGGGTGTTCCGTGCGCGGGAGATTCCCCGCAAGGGCAACACCGGCAAGACGATTTTTCTGAACTACGTCAGCTGGCCGCTCTACGCGGCGGGGGCGTTAAAGCGTCTGCCCGGCGGGTACGATGCGGTGTTCTGCTTCAACACCAGCCCCGTGCTGATGTGCTGGCCTGCCATCCGGTATGCAAAAAAGCACCATATACCGTTTACGAATTACGTCCTTGACCTCTGGCCGGAGAATCTGTACAGCGTACTGCCGGTCAAAAACAGGTTTATGCGCTGGGTCGCACAGTCGGTCAGCGACAGCCTGTACAGGCGCTGTGACCGGCTGATCGCCATGAGCGGGCCGCTGCAAGAGCGGCTGTGCGCCCGCACCGGCAAGAGCACGGCGGACGTGGCGGTCATTCCGCAGTACTGCGAGGATTTCTATGCCGTGCCGCAGCATGACGCGGCGCTGGAGGCACAGTTTGCGGGGCGGTTCAACGTAGTGTTCACCGGTACGTTCACCCCGGCGCAAAGTCTGGACATGGTGATCCGTGCCGTGCTGGACGCCCGCGCCGCCGGGGCGGAGCACCTGCATCTTCTTCTGGTCGGCGACGGCATGAGCCGCGAGGCTTTGCAGAAACAGGCTGCCGACCTGCACGCCGGGGACGCCGTGACGTTTTACGGCAGTGTGCCCGCCGCTGATGTGCCCCGGTTTACGGCGCTGGCCGACGCGCTGCTGATCTCGCTTTCCGACTCACCCGATCTGGGACTGACCGTTCCCGGCAAGCTGGCCAGCTACATGGCCGCGGCCAAGCCGGTGCTGGCCTCGATGAACGGCGCGGGCTATGCGGCAGTCCTGGAGAGCGGCGGTGGGCTTGTCAGCCCGGCCTGCGACCAAAAGGCGCTGGCGGACAATATGCTGGCGCTGTACCGCATGACCGACGCCGAGCGGGCCGCACTGGGCGCGAAGGCAAAGGCGTATTACACCGCCCACTACCGCCGTGCCGAGCTGCTGAAGCGGCTGGAGGAGTTTACGGTCAAAGGCGTTTGAGCGGAACCTAGTTGCAGGGGCGAGCATTGCTCGCCCGCAGCCGTGTGCAGCAGCGGCAGGTTCCCCGGGCGGATATGGAATCCGTCCCTACGTTTCCTTTTGCAAATCGCTCTGCGGTTTTCTCCCTGCCTCCCTCTGGGAGGGAGGTGGCCCCGCAGGGCGAAGGGAGAGAACCTTGCCACGGCCCGAAATGTTTCGGATAACCGCAAGGTTCTCTCCCCCACCGCCTGCGGGCGGAGCCCTTCGGGCCCGAGCCCCTCTGTCGCTACGCGACATCTCCCCACGCAGTGGGGAGTCACCCTCGCAGAGGGGGCCAAGAGATGTGACAACTATCCGATTGAGAGGTACACCCCTTTGGATAAAAAAGTTCTTGTTATCATCCCGTGCTACAATGAGGAGGATAACATCGTCAATACGGTAGAAAATCTGCGCGCGGAATGCCCGGAGGTGGATTTTCTCGTCGTGAACGACTGCTCTACCGACAGCAGCGCCGAGCTGCTTCGCAGGCATCATTACCCGTTCCTGGACCTGCCGGTCAATCTGGGCATCGGCGGCAACGTGCAGTGCGGCTACCTGTACGCCGTGCGCAACGGCTACGATGTGGCCGTGCAGATGGACGGCGACGGCCAGCATGACCCCGCCTACCTGATGGAGATCGTGCAGCCCGTGCTGGACGGCGAATGCGATATGTGCATCGGCAGCCGCTTTGTCAAAAAAGAGGGCTTCCAGACCAGCTTTATGCGCCGGGTCGGCATCCGGTTCTTGAGCGGGCTGATTTTCCTGCTGTCCGGGCATAGGGTGCTGGACGTGACCAGCGGCTTCCGCGCGACCAATGCGCGGATGACCGCCTATTTTGCCCGGCACTACGCCATTGACTACCCGGAGCCGGAGGCCGCGCTGGCCGCGATTTTGGCGGACTTCAAGGTGGCCGAGCCCCCGTCATCATGCGGGAGCGGCAGGGCGGCGTGTCCAGCATCCACAGCTTCAAGAGCGTCTACTACATGATCAAGGTCTCGCTGGCGCTCATCATTGACCGTCTGTCCATCCGCAAAAGCAAGGGGGGCCGCGCATGACCGCACAATTACAGCTGTTTATGATTCTGGGCGCGGTGGTGCTGCTGCTCATCATCTTTGCGTTTTTGAAGCGCGGGCTGATGAGCGTCAAGTACAGCCTGCTCTGGCTTGCGCTGGCCGTCGGGCTGGTCATTGCGGCGGCGTTCCCCTACGTGGTCTACGTGCTGCGCGACCTGTTGGACATTGAGATGCCGGTCAATCTGGTGTTTTTGTTGATGTTCTGCTTTGTGCTGGTGGTACTGCTCTCGCTGAGCATTGCCATCAGCCAGCTGGCCGACAAGTGCAAGCGGCTGACCCAGGCCAACGCCATGCTGGAAAAGCGCGTGCGCGACCTGGAAGAAAAGAAATAATTGCGGAGAATAGGAATCATGACGATAACTTGGGAGCAGGTCCTCGCCTTCCTTTGCGAGGATCAGACCATGGCAATTACCTCGCTGTTGTTCCTCGCCTTTTTTGCGGCAGTGGCGCTCATCAACTATGCCCTGCCCCGTGTGCTGCGGCCCTACTTTCTGCTGGCCGCCAGCTACGGCTTCTTCTGCTATGACCCCGTCAACCGCCCGCTGGTCTGGGTGATCGCCGCCGCCACGGTGCTGACCTGGCTGTGCGGCTGATCATCGGCAAGGTCAGGGCCAAGCCCGTGCGGGTGCTGGCACTGGCTGCGTCGGTGGGGTTCGGCATCGGCATCCTTGTCTACTACAAATACTGGAACCTGCTGGCGGACACAGTGGGCGGTAGCATCCTCTCCCACCGGGAGAATCTGCTGGCCCCGCTGGGGTTGAGCTACTTCACGTTTGCGTCGATGAGCTACACCATCGACGTCTACAAGCGCCGCTGCCGGGTCGAGACAAACCTGCTGCACTACGCGCTGTTTGTCAGCTTCTTCCCCACCCTCATCAACGGGCCATTGAGCGCTATCCCCAGATGCGCCCGCAGATCCAGAAAAGCCGCCGGTTCAGCTATGGCCGCTGCGCGGGCGGCGCGTTCCGTATGCTGTGGGGCTACACGAAAAAGATGGTCCTTGCCGACAACCTGAGCCACTATGTCTCGCTTGTCTACGGCGATGTCGGCAGTATGAGCGGCCCGAACCTCGTGGCCGCCACGGTGCTGTTTGCCGTGCAGCTGTACATGGACTTTTCCGGCTGCTGCGACATTGCCCTGGGCGCGGCGCGCATTCTGGGCTATGACCTGATCGAGAACTTCCAGTCCCCGTTTGAGGCGCGGACCTTCAACGATTTCTGGCGGCGGTGGCATATCTCGATGACGAGCTGGTTCCGCGACTACGTCTATTTCAGCCTCGGCGGCAGCCGCTGCGCCCCGTGGCGGCACTACTTAAACATCGTCATCGTCTTTGTCTGCTCCGGCCTGTGGCACGGCGCGGACTGGCGGTATCTGGCGTGGGGCCTGTTCACGGGTCTGCTGGCCGCCTTCGGTGTCATGACCGCCAGGGCGCGGCATAGAATCAACCGCTATAACCCGCTCTACCGCATGGGCTGGTTCAAGGTATTCTGGCAGTGTCTTTTCACCAATGCGCTGTTCTGCCTGACGCTCGTGTTCTTCGCGTCGGCTATCTACAACACCGACCCGTTTGCCGTGTACGGCTCGCTTTTACAGGGCTGGGACGGTCTGACAGGGTCGTGGGCGCAGGTGTCGAATCTCATCTACAGCAGCGGCATTGATGGCCGTTTGCCCGTCGTGCTGCTGTTTGGCTGCTTCGTCGTCTTTGCGGCGGAGCACAAGGGCCGCAGCGTCGCCCGCTGGATCCGCCAGCAGGTCTGGCCGCTGCGCTGGACGCTCTACTACGGCATGGCTGCAGCGATTCTGTTCTTCGCCGCCTTCGGCCAGTCGGCGTTCATCTACCAGCAGTATTGAGAAAGGCGGTGTATCATGGCGAAATCCCCTACCCCGATTCCCGCACCGCCGGTCAAGATCCACCGCGGTGCCCCCGGCAGCGCACCCACCCGGCAGCGCCGCCGCAGAAAGAAGGTCAACCCGTTCGTGCTGTTCCTGCGCGGGCTGGCGCGGCGGCTCTACTTCGGCATCAAGACGGCGTTCAAGTTCCTGCTGTTTGTGCCGGTGCTGGTGTTCATGGTGGCGTTCAGCTACAATGTGGACCGCAGCGGTCTGTTCCAGGGCGCGCTGGCCCCCCGCCGCATCGTCGACTTGATGCTCCAGGGCTACGACGTTACAAACTTCGAGCAGATGGACGAGCGCGAGGTGGTACAGTTATTTGCACAGGATGTGCCCGAGACACCCGAGGCCATCGGCATCGGCTCGAGCCGTGTTCTGCAGTTCAACCGCGAGAACACCGGCGTCGAGAGCTTCTTCAACATGGGCGTCACCGGCGCGGACGTGCGCGACAACATGACAAGCTACTACAAGATGGTCACCTACGGCAAGGCCCCGAAGGTTCTTTTGTGGAGCATAGACCCGTGGGTGTTCTACGGCAGCGAGGCCGCGTTTGACGCGCGCGCCGACGCCGACCTGTACAACGAGTTCCTGACGAAGGTCCTGAACGTGCCCACCGATTACGAGGAGCCCGACAAGGTCGAGCTGTGGAAGGCTCTGGCCGACCCGGCGTACTTTCAGGGCAACGTAGACTACTACATAAAGAACCGCGGGCAGGCCACCGTCACCGACGACGAGGGCAACACGATAGAGTTTAACCCCGTCGAGGGCGACCCCTACAACCAGACCACGTCGATCAAGCGGTCCGACGGCAGCGTTTTGTACGATGTAGCGTTCCGCAATCAGACCGAGGACCAGATCCGCACGCTGGCCGCCGAGGCCTGTATGAGTTTCAACAGCGTACACATGGAGGGCTTTGACGAGCTGAGCCAGACCCAGATCCAGGCGTTCGACTCCTTCGTCAGGTACGCCCAGTCGCAGGGCACAACGGTCATTCTTGTGCTGTCGCCGTGGCACCCGTATCTGTACGGCTACCTGCTGACCGAGCCGGAGAACCACAAGGGCTTCTTCCAGGTGGAAAACTGGCTGCGGCAGTACTGCGCCGACAACAACGTGCCGATTTACGGCAGCTACGACCCCGCGTGCATTGAAGGCTTGCAGGAGACAGACTTCTTTGACGGTCTGCACTGCGGCGGCACCGGCATTGCCCGGTTCTTCCCCGGCATCCCCCAGGCCCTGAGCGACCTGCAGAACGGCACACTGGCCAATCCGCTGGACGTACACCCCCGTACCAGCCTGGAGGACCCCAACGCACAGCCCGCCGAGGGCGAGACCCCCGACGGTGAAGTAACCCAACAGGAGGGATAACTATGGCATTCATTGAGATCAGTTTCAACACAAAGCGCCCGCTGATCCTGGGCCGCGGCGGCTTTGGCACCCAACTGAACGACTGGCTGATGGACGAGGGCTGGGGCAGCGCGGACTTTCTGGACGACAACGCCCCCGACGCAGTGGGCGGCCTGCGGGATTACGTTGACCCCGCGATTTTGAAGCGCGGACGCCCCGCCTTTGTGGCGCTGGGCGACAATAAGCTGCGCGTCGAGCTGCTGCAAAAGCTGGCAGCAGCGGGCTACAGCACACCGGTTTTTATCAGTGACGCCGCGTCTGTCAGCCCCAGCGCCGTGCTGGAGCCGGGCTGCATCATCCTGCCGCAGGCGTATGTCGGTGCGGACGCCCATCTGGGCGTGGGCTGCATCGTCAACGCGGGAGCCATCGTGGACCACAACGCCCATCTGGGCCGCGGCGCACATGTAGCTCCGGGCGGCATCGTCAAGGCCAGCGCAGAGGTCGCCGAGTTCGGCAAGGTCGATTCCGGCGAGATCGTGCGCTCCCCGTGGGAGAACCAATAATGCCTCAGCGCCGCGATTATATTGACGAGCTGAAGGGCCTTGGCATCCTGCTGGTTGTACTCGGCCATTTTATCGAGCAGTACCGCATGGGGTATTCCTTCGTCAGTGCGTCGTTTTTCTGCATCTATGCGTTCCACATGGCGCTGTTCTGCATCTGCAGCGGGCTGGTGGCGCGGTTCAACCCTCGCAAGCTGGTCACACAGCAGCTGTGGCTGTACCTTGTGGGGCAGACGCTGATGCTGGCGTTCCGTGCCGCCGTTCTGCGGGAAAATTTTGCCGAGACGGGCGGCCTGCTGGCCGCGTGGCTGCTGCCGTGGCGGCATATATGGTATCTGTACGCGCTGATCTTCTGGCATCTGACACTGCCGGTTCTGTGCCGGCTGCGGGACAGGCTGGGGCTGGTCGGTTCCTGCCTTGGCATGGCGCTGTCCGTGGGGCTGGCGCTGGCTGCCGGGCTGGTGGACTGGCCCTTCACGCTGGTGCGGGTATTTGCATTCTACCCGTTTTATGCGTGCGGAGTGCTGCTCCGCCCGCAGCTGGACAGGCTGGCCGCGTTTGCGGCGGAGCACCGCCCGGTGCGTCTTGTGGCTGCGGCGGGGCTGGTGCTTGGCTATGGAGCGTATTTTCTCTGGGTGCTGCAGGCCGACCCGATCATGGACCACAGCGCGGAGCTGTTCCACGATGTGAGCTATGCGGGCGGCGACAGGGTGCAGTACCGGGTCGTGTTCTACCTCGTGGGCATCGCGACCACGGCGGCGCTGACTGTGCTGGCCAGCCGTCGGCATCTGCTGGCCGGGCTGGGGCGGCACACGCTGGCGATCTATCTGCTGCATCTGCCGGTGCAGGCGCTGCTGGTAGAGCTGGGTCTGTACGACCTTATGCGCGGGAAGGCGACGATTGTCGTTGTGCTTTGGTCCGTGCTGCTGGCCGCGGTGACGCTGGCCGTGCTGAACCTTAGCCCGGTGCAGCGGGCGTGTGACGCGGTGGCGAATTGCTGGTACAAACGAAAATAACCTCTGCTGGCGGCAGTCTCTTGAAAAAGGGACTGCCGCTTTTGTCTATTCTACACAAAAATGCGGGTGGGATTTCTGCTTGACATTCCCACTACTTTGCAATACAATATAGCCAGAGAACATGGTAATGCAAGGTAGTCAGAGGAGGTGAGCTGGTGTTTGACCAGGCACAGCTGCGCAAGGGCACGCTGGAAGGCTGCATTTTAAAGATCATCTCGCGCGAGGCGACCTACGGCTATGCCATTGCCACCACCTTGCGGGAGAGCGGCTTTGCCGACCTTACCGAGGGCACACTCTATCCCCTGCTGCTGCGGCTGGAGCGCAAGGGGCTGATTGGCGCCGAGTACCGCGCGGGTTCCGGCGGGCCGAGCCGCAAATATTACCGCCTGACCCCCGACGGGGTGCAGTACCTTAACGAATTTACGGAGGCATGGCAGAACGCCAGCGACACTGTGAACCGCATTTTGCACGACAAGGAGGGCTGAACCGTGAAAACCATCCGCAACGAATACCGCGACTTGAAAAAAGAGAACGACCTGATTTTTTCAACGCTGGCAGAGTACGACCGGGACACTATCACGGATATTATCGGCGTGGTGGACAACACACGCGGCATTGGGTACGAGATCGAGCTAATCCGCAAGGACCTGATTGCCATGGCGGCACAGGCCGAGGCCCGGCGCGACTATCTGCCGTCGGTCATCGGGGACGTAGAGGTTTTTAAGCGGAATCTGCTGGCAAGCATGCCCAGACCCAAGCTGGCAGACTACATGGCAGACAGCCTTGTGTGGCTGTGCACGTTTGCGTTGGTTTCCACCGCGACCTATACGGTGTTGGGCCGCCCGTGGGACTGCTATTATGACGCGGTCTGGCTTGTGCTCTGCATTGCCATTATGATGCCCAGTGCGTGGCTGCTGCAGCGCATTGTCCCCGCCGAGTGGGCGGCCTCCACCGAAAAAGGTGTGCGGTACGGTGTCATTACAGCCGCCATGCTGTTTTTGTGGTTCGTGGTGTTTTGGTTCGTCGACAAATGGATCACGCCGCTGCTGCCCGCGGTGGGCCTGCCCAACCTTGCGGCAGTCATCCTGTTCGGCGCGGCACTGGCAGCGCTGCTTATCTGGCGCAACCATCGCCGCAACGAGCTTGCCGAAAAACGGCCCTGGCGGAATGTGATGGAGAAATAAAAGCGTCCCCCGATGGTGCGGAACCGTCGGGGGACGCTTTGCCTTCCCCTGCGGGGGAAGGTGGCCGAACGCAGTGAGGTCGGATGAGGGGTGGAGCTTTCCGCAATTGCCCATAAACGGGTTGCTGCGGGAAGGTCGCCCCTCATCAGTCATCTTCGGTGACAGCTTCCCCTGCGGGGGGAAGCCCAGCGTGTCGAAAAAACACCGGCTTTGCCATATAGAGAATGTAGGGGCGACCATTGGTCGCCCGCCAGCTTGGCGCAGCAACGCGCTTTCCGAGATGGCTTTCTTACAAGGCATACGGGCACGGGCGAGCAATGCTCGCCCCTACAGGAGTTTTTCGACAGTCTGAGCTTCCCCCGCAGGGGGAAGCCTTTTAAATATGCTCCAAAATCTTGTTGCCCATCTCGGTGCAGCCTACCCTGGTGCAGCCGGGAGCCATCATGTCGGCGGTGCGGCATCCCTCGTCGAGAACAGCGTTGACAGCCGCCTCGATCTCGTCGGCCTCGGCGGGCATATCGAAGCTGTAGCGCAGCATCATGGCCGCGGAGAGGATGCAGGCAATCGGGTTGACGACGTCCTGCCCGGCAATATCGGGCGCAGAGCCGTGGATCGGCTCATACAGGCCGCAGGTGCCCTCGCCCAGCGAGGAGGACGGCACCATGCCGATGCTGCCGGTGATCTCACTGGCCTCGTCGGAGAGAATGTCGCCGAACATATTTTCCGTCACAATGACGTCAAACTGCGCAGGGTTCTTGCAGATCTGCATGGCGCAGTTGTCCACGAACATCTCGCTGTACTCGACCTCGGGGTACTCGGCCTGCAGGCGGTGCATGACGGCGCGCCACAGGCGGCTGGTGTCCAGCACGTTGGCCTTATCCACACAGGTCAGCTTTTTGCGGCGCTTCATCGCCGTCTCAAAGCCGATGCGGCCAATGCGCTCGATCTCGTGCTCGGAGTAGGGCATCGTGTCGATGGCGACCTTCTCGCCGTTCTGCTCGATGGTCTTATGCTCGCCGAAGTAGACGCCGCCGATCAGCTCACGCACAACGATGAAGTCAATGCCCTGGTCAACGATGGACTTTTTCAGCGGGGAGGCGTCCGCCAGCTGCGGCCAGATCTTGGCAGGGCGGTTGTTGGCGTAGAGGCCCATGCCCGCGCGCAGGCGCAGCAGCCCCTTCTCGGGGCGCTGGTCGCCGGGCAGACCCTCCCACTTGGGGCCGCCGATGGCACCGAGCAGGACGCTGTCAGAGCTTTTGCACTTTTCCAGCTCCGACGCGGGGAGCGGGTCGCCGAACCTGTCGATGGCCTCGCCGCCCATGTAGGCGCGGGTGTAGGTGAAGGTGTGGCCATGCCTGGCCGCGATCTTATCCAGGACGCGCACCGCCTGGGTCACGATCTCGGGGCTGGAGCAGTCGCCGTAGATCAGAGTGATGTTTTTGTTCATGGGTGTCTCCTCTCGCAAATAGGCCTTCCCCCTTGGGGGAAGGTGGCCGTAGGCCGGATGAGGGGCAGCGTTTCCGCAATTGCCCGCAAATGGGCTGCTGTGGCAAGGTACCCCCTCATCAGTCACCTTCGGTGACAGCTTCCCCCGTGGGGGAAGCCTTTTTAGTCCTTCAAGCTATTCATCAAGCCGCCCTTGGCGATGATATTCTGGATGAACGGCGGGAACGGGGCGGCCTGAAAGGTCCGGCCCGTCGTCTCGTCGGTGATGACGCCGGTGTCGAAGTCGATGCTGACCGTGTCGCCCTCAGCAATTGCCTCACTGGCGGCGGGCACTCCAGAATCGGCAGACCGATGTTGATGGCATTGCGGTAGAAGATGCGGGCAAAGCTCTTGGCGATGACGCAGCTGATGCCGGAGGCCTTGATGGCGACGGGCGCGTGCTCACGGGAGGAGCCGCAGCCGAAGTTCTCGCCACCGACCATGATGTCACCGGCCTTGACGCGGGTGACAAACGTCTTGTCGATGTCCTCCATGCAGTGGCTGGCCAGCTCGGCCTCGCTCTGGGTGTTCAGGTAGCGGGCCGGGATGATGACGTCGGTGTCAATGTTGTCGCCGTATTTGAAAACAGGACCTTTTGCGTTCATAGCTCAAACCTCCCTCGGGTCAGTGATGCAGCCGGTCAGTGCGCTGGCCGCCGCGGTGGCGGGGCTGGCGAGGTAGACCTCGGAATCCACATGGCCCATGCGGCCCACGAAGTTGCGGTTGGTGGTGGAGACGCAGCGCTCCCCCGCCGCCAGAATGCCCATGTAGCCGCCCAGGCAGGGGCCGCAGGTGGGCGTCGAGACGATGCAGCCCGCGTCGATGAACGCCTCGGTGTAGCCGCGCAGAATGCACTCCTTGTAGACGGCCATCGTGGCGGGGATGATGATGCCGCGCACACCCTTAGCAATGTGTCTGCCCTTCAGAATCTCGTAGGCGGCCTCCATGTCCTCAATGCGTCCGTTCGTGCAGGAGCCGATGACGATCTGGTCGATCTTGATGTCTTTGCCCTCTTTCGCAAGGTGGGTGTTCTCCGGCAGGTGCGGGTAGCTGACCGTCGGCTCGAGCGCGTCAAGGTCGATGACGATGCTGCGCTCATACTCGGCGTCGGGGTCGGTCTCGTACTTGACCCACGGGCGCTGGCTGCGGCCCTTCAAATATGCCTCGGTGATTTCATCCACCGGGAAGATGCCGTTCTTGGCACCGGCCTCGATGGCCATATTGCAGATGCAGAGGCGGTCCTCCATCGTCAGGGACTTCACACCGTCACCGACGAATTCCAGGCTCTTGTACAGTGCGCCGGAAACGCCGATCTCACCGATCAAATGCAGAATGACGTCCTTGCCTGTTACAGGCTTGTGCAGCTGACCCTTGAGTTCGACCTTGATGGCGGCGGGGACCTTGAACCAGGCCATGCCCTTTGCCATACCGGCGGCCATATCCGTGGAGCCGACGCCGGTGGAGAACGCGCCCACCGCGCCGTAGGTGCAGGTGTGGCTGTCCGCACCGATGATGCAGTCGCCCGCGGTCACGATGCCCTTTTCGGGCAGGAGCGCGTGCTCAACGCCCATCTGGCCAACGTCGTAGAAGTTGAGGATGTCGTACTTGTCTGCGAACTCGCGGCACTGCTTGGACTGGGTCGCGCTCTTGATGTCCTTGTTGGGGACAAAGTGGTCGAGCACGATGTTGACGCGGGTCTTGTCAAAGACGGAATCAAAGCCCGCCTTGTTGAACTCATTGATGGCCACCGGGGTCGTGATATCGTTGCCGAGCACGATGTCGAGTCTGGCGTTGATGAGCTGGCCCGCCGTAACGGCTGCTTCCCCGCAGTGGGCCGCTAAGATTTTCTGGGTCATGGTCATGCCCATGGTCGTGTACCTCCGTTTTATATCTTTTGGCTTCCCCCTTGGGGGGGAAGCTGTCGCCCGCAGGCGACTGATGAGGGGCAGGTTTGCCGACGCAGCCCGTATGCTGATTGGCTGCGAAAGCTCTGCCCTCATCCGTCTGCTCCTGGCGTCGCAGCCACCTTCCCCCGAAGGGGAAGGCAAGGAAGCGGTTACTTATTGTTAATAGCGCTGACTAAAGCCTTAATGCCCGCCACGATAATATCGGTGTGGGTACCGCAGCCCCAGGTCTCCTCACCGGAGGCCCATTTCAGGCCGACGTAGGAGCAGGCGCGGGAGTTCGTGTCGGAATCCAGGGCGTGCTCGCTGTAGTGTACGAGCGTAAAGTGCATCCCGGTCTGCTGCTCGATGGCCGTGGCAACGGCATCCAGGCGGCCATTGCCGGTGGCCGTGCACTTGACCGTGCTGCCGCCGCTGGTGACGACGACATTTGCCGTAATGCTGCCGTCCGAGTTCTGGATGAAGTGCGCGTCCGGCACATTGAGCGGCTGGGTGTGGTTGAGGTAGCTGTTCTCAAAGACGCCCAGCACCTCTTTCACGCTCAGCTCGCGGTGCTCGTGGTCGCTGACGTCCTTGACGCGGTAGCCGAGGTCCTCGCGCATCTTCGGCGGCGGATTGTAGCCGTAGTTCTGCTGCAGCAGGAAGCCGATGCCGCCCTTACCGCTCTGGGAGTTGATGCGGATGACGTCGGCATCGTAGGTACGGCCAATGTCATGCGGGTCAATGGGGATGTACGGGCAGGTCCACTGGTGGAGCTGCTTCTCTTTGCGCCAGGTCATGCCCTTGGCGATGGCGTCCTGATGGCTGCCGCTGAACGCCGCGAACACCAGTGCGCCCGCATAGGGCGTGCGCTCATAGACGTGCATCCGGGTCACGCGCTCATAGACCTCGCAGATGGCGGGCATATTGCTGAAATCGAGATGCGGGTCTACGCCGTGGCTGTACATGTTCATGGCCAGCGTAATGGCATCGACGTTGCCGGTGCGCTCACCGTTGCCGAACAGGCAGCACTCGATGCGCTGGGCACCGGCCAGGACGGCCAGCTCGGCGTCGGCAACGCCGCAGCCGCGGTCATTGTGCGGATGAGTAGACAAAATAACGCTGTTACGATATTTCAGGTGTTTGGAACACCACTCGATCTGGTTGGCGTAGATGTGCGGCATGCTCATCTCCACCGTGACCGGTAGGTTGATGATCATGGGGCGGTCCGGCGTGGGCTGCATGACGTCGAGAACGGCGTTGCAGACCTCGACGGCGTATTCCGGCTCGGTGCCGGTGAAGCTCTCGGGGCTGTACTCGAACAGGAAGTTGCCCTCGTACTCCTCGCTCAGCTGCTTGACGAGCTTGGCACCATCGACGGCGATCTTTTTGATCTCCTCCTTCGACTTTTTGAATACCTGCTCACGCTGGGCGACGCTGGTGGAGTTGTAGAAGTGGATGATGGCACGGGGCGCACCCTTGACGGCCTCAAACGTCTTGCGGATGATGTGGTCGCGGCACTGGGTCAGGACCTGCACGGTCACGTCCTGCGGGATGCGGTTGCCGTCGATCAGGGTGCGCAGGAACTCATACTCGGTCTCGCTGGCAGCGGGGAAGCCGACCTCGATCTCCTTGAAGCCGATTTTGACCAGCATATCGTAAAATTCGAGCTTTTCCTCCAGGCTCATCGGCACGATGAGGCTCTGGTTGCCGTCGCGCAGGTCCACGCTGCACCAGGCCGGGGCCTGCTCGATATGGTCCTTCTGGGACCACTCATAGACATGGCCGGGCTCTACCGGCGGCGGATAATACCCTACACTGTACTTGGTTGCGTCCATCATAATAAAACTGCCTCCTTCAAAGCGTTCGGTTCGCGCTTTGAAGGAGGCATACATAAAACCGTCCCCCAAAGGCGAAAGACCTTTGAGAGACGGGAGCAAGATCAACGTTGCTGTACCCGCGGTACCACTCTCATTGCTGTAAAACAGCCGCTCTGTACGATCAGCCACCGGGCGAATCGCGCCTGCATGATAACGGTCAGGTTCCGTCCGCGCCTACCTGTCAGCGCGGCTGCTCCGGGGCCAGTATACAGCGCCTGCCATACCGCCTTGCACCGTCCGGCGGCTCTCTGTAACGGGATGAGTGCTGCTTTCTCCCCTTCACTGCATTTGGAATGGTTTTATTTTAGCGGATTTTGGGGGGAATGTCAAGAGATTTTTGCTGTTTTTTCAAGGATGTGTTTTGGTTGGAGCAACAATGTTTGTAGGGGGCGGCGTCCTCGACGCCCCGCGGGCGCATATGGAATGCGCCCCTACTTTTCTTTTTTTATTATGTATGCTATAATGTTTTCACTTGATTTGAAAGGATTCATCTATGCTTTACCATAAATACAAGCCGCTGGCGTCGCGCGTCTACTGCACGGGGCTGGCGCTGTTGCTGGTGCTGTCCGAGGTGTTCAGCTCCAACGTACAGGATACGCTGCCGGGTTTCAGCCGCATCATGCGGCTGGGGCTGACTGGGTGCGCCGTGCTGCTTCTGGCCGGAAAAATTATCCTGCTGACCGGGTACGAGGCCCGCTGGCAGAAGGTGCTTATCGCCGTTGTGCTGGTTTACACGGCGTTTTCGTCGTGGTATGGCGGCGATCTGTGGTTCTTTTTGGCCGCACTTATCGGGCTGGGGGCCAAGGATGTGGATTGGGAGACCGCCCTGCGCGTCTACCTCGTCACGGCGGTGGCCGGGCTGGTGCTGGTGCAAGCGCTACACTTTGCCACGCCGCTGATGCCCTACAAATTCTACTGCCGCAACTGGGATTTCGGCTACGGCCACTACAACGGCTTTGGTGCGCGGCTTGTCGGCGTGTTTTTTGCCTGGGCGTGGCTGCGGCATGACCGGCTGCGCGCCTTTGACTGGGCGGGGCTGGCCGCGCTGGCGATCTTCACCTACAAGGTTCCCGGCAGCCGCGGGGCGTTTGGCGGCATGGCGGTGCTGTTTGTGCTGTTCTTTGTCCAAAAATTTCTGCCGAAGTTGTTCGACAGCAGGATATTTTACGGGCTGGCGCTGGCGCTGCCCGTCGCGCTGGCAGTGTTCAGTCTCTACGCCGGGTATGTCTACAATCCCGAGTGGCCCTATGAGCGGATGGCGCTGCTGCTGTTGAGCATTGCGTTGTCGGGGCGTTTTGAGATCTGGCACAACGTATTCTGGAGCGCGCCGCTTTCTTTATTGGGCGGCCTGCCCACCGATGGTGACGAGCACCACGCCATCGACAACACCTTTTTGGCCGTGCCTATGAACAAGGGTCTGCTGGGCGCGATCCTGGTTGCAGCGGTCTTTCTGCTGCTGCTATGGCGGCTGGCAAAAAAGCATCGCTCCACCGAGGTCATCTGCCTGGTAGCACTGACGCTGTATCTCTTTATGGAGAATAAGCCGTTTTTGCTCTCCGCCAACCCGTTTTTGTTGATGCTGCCGGTGGTGTTTTTTAACGCAGAGACCGGCAAAGCACAATCCGAATCGTAAAAAAGCCGCCGACCGGTTTTGTCCGGTCGGCGGCAATTTTTATTATGGTTTAGCGGTTCTGCGGGCCGTTCTTCAGGATGACGTCATGGCTGCCGCCCTCGACAATGGAGGTGGAAGAAACGACGGTCAGGCGGGCTTTTTCCTGCAGCTCGGGGATGGAGAGCGCACCGCAGTTGCACATGGTAGAGCGCACCTTGTACAGCGTCGTCTGCACGCCGTCGGCCAAGGGGCCGGCGTAGGGCACGTAGGAATCGACGCCCTCCTCAAAGCTCAGCTTCTGGGCACCGCCCAGGTCGTAGCGCTGCCAGTTGCGGGCGCGGTTGGAGCCCTCGCCCCAGTACTCCTTGACGTAGTTGCCGCCGACGCGCAGCTTGTTCGTCGGGGACTCGTCGAAGCGGGCGAAGTAGCGGCCCAGCATAACGAAGTCCGCACCCATGGCCAGCGCCAGCGTAATGTGGTAATCCTGCACGATGCCGCCGTCGGAGCAGATGGGGATGTAGACGCCGGTCTCCTTGTAGTACTCGTCGCGGGCCTTGGCGACCTCAATGACCGCCGTAGCCTGACCGCGTCCGATGCCCTTAGTCTCGCGGGTGATGCAGATAGAGCCGCCGCCGATGCCGATCTTGATGAAGTCAGCGCCGGCCTTGGCCAGGAACAGGAAGCCCTCGCGGTCAACGACGTTGCCTGCGCCGACCTTCACCTTGTCGCCGTAGTTCTCGCGGATCCAGGCGATGGTGCGGGACTGCCACTCGCTGAAGCCCTCGGAGGAGTCGATGCAGAGCACATCCACACCGGCCTCTACCAGCGCGGGCACGCGCTCGGCGAAGTCGCGGGTGTTGATGCCCGCGCCGACAATGTAGCTCTTGTTCTCGTCGAGCAGCTCGTTGACGTTCTCCTTGTGGGAGTCATAGTCCTTGCGGAAAACCATATACTGCAGGTGGCCTTCCTCATCGACGAGCGGCAGGGAGTTGATCTTGTTGTCCCAGATGATGTCGTTGCAGTCATGCAGGCTGGTGGTGGCGGGGGCCGTGACCAGCTTGTCCAGCGGGGTCATGAACTCGGTGACCTTGAGGTCCATCGTCATGCGGGACAGGCGGTAGTCGCGGCTGGCCACGATGCCCAGCAGCTTGCCGTGGGCGGTGCCGTCGTCGGTGATAGCGACGGTGGAGTGACCGGTGCGGGTCTTGAGGTCGAGCACATCGCCCAAGGTAGCCTCCGGGGGCAGGTTGGAGTCGGAGGTAACAAAGCCCTTCTTGTAGGCCTTGACGCGGCGGACCATATCGGCCTCCTGCTCAATGGTCTGGGAGCCGTAGATGAAGGAGACGCCGCCCTGCTTGGCCAGGGCAATCGCCAGCTTCTCACCGGAGACAGACTGCATGATGGCGGAGACCATCGGGATGTTCATTTCCAGCGGGCAGGCTTCCTCGCCCTTGCGGTACTTGACCAGCGGGGTTTTCAGGCTGACAGCCGTAGGGACGCACTCCGAGGAGGAGTAGCCGGGGACCAGCAGATACTCACCAAAGGTACGGGACGGCTCGGAAAAATAGTATGCCATAAAACACTCTCCTGACTTTCCTGTTTCGACGTTATTTGCTTATTAGAAAGATTGTACCACAACCGCGGACAAAATACAAAGCTTTCTGCGGAAATCTTTCTTGCACTGTCAAAACGAAAGTTGTGGATTTTGAACAATGGATTGGGTGTGTAGTATGACTTTGGGGCGGCCGGGCGGGCCGTTGCGAGCATCAGCCCCTGCAATACGGGATTACTGCGTCGTCGTCAGCACTACATCGCCCATCGGCGCGGTAAGGGTCACGCTGCGGGGCGCGGCGGCTGTTTGGGTGTAGGTGCTGCTCATCGTCCTGCCGTTGAACATCACATTCCCCATGGACGTTTGCAGGTCAAGCGCGTAATCGTCGGGCCTGCCGTCCACCGTCAGGTCAATATCGCCCATGGCAGCTTCGACTTTAGCGGTTTCAACGCCCGCCAGCAGCCCCAAATCAAAATCGCCCATTGAGATATTCGCCGTAAACTGCTCTGCCTGCACGGTGCTACCGGTAAAGCAGCCCATCGCCAGGTCTAAGTCGATGCTGTCGGCGGCGATGGTATTGCTGTTGTCAAATTCTACATTGCCCATAGCGGCAGTGATGGAGAGCCTTTTAAAATGGAAGGTATTCGCATCCGGCACGGACAGGACAAACTCCGGTTCCGGCTCGCTGCTCAAATCGCAGTTGGCAGGCACTTTGTAGCGGATGGTCAACGGCTCATTCTCGGTGTAGGTGAAGTCGAACCGCTTGCTGTATATGTTTTCACAGTGCAAGGCGACGCTGGTGGCACCAGGATCAATCACGATGGTCAGGCGGCCGTAATCAATGTCCAGCACGGCATCCTGCGGGGTGATGCTGCCAAAGGACATGCCCATTGTGTGAGGGTTGTTATCATCCACAGGATCGGAGGAACCCTCGGCGGCGGTGCCGCTTTCCTCAACGTTTTCACTGTCGGGGGTCTCGGTGGTGGGGTCAGCGTCTTGAGACTGCTCGACAGCCGAGACAACGAAAGTTTCGGCGGTGTCGGCAATAGAACTGCGGCGCACGCCGAAAAAGCCAATCAGTAAGACGCAGACCACGACCAGCACGGCGGCAAGAGCCAACAACACGCCCATAACCGGCGGGATGGCGGCCGGGCCGTGGAGCTCAGGCTTGGTAGTGGGGGGATTTTCTCCAGTTGGTTCGGGGGCAGCATCCTGCGCGGTGTCGGCAGCGTCGCTGCTCTCCCCTGCTGCGGCTTGGGCGGAGTCCAGCATCAGGCCCTCGCCCTCCAAAATTTTGCGGGCGGCGTCGGCGGGGTCGCCCAGCTCGGCGGCGGTGGCGTCCTCAGCTTCCGGGCCTGCGGCGTCAAAGTATTCCTCGTAGTAGTTCAGCGCATCCTGGCGCTCCTGCTCGGGCAGAGGGGCGAGCAGCTGCGCCAACTTGGCTAAATAAGTTTGTTTGTTCATTGTGTCTCCCCCTCAAATAGTCGGTCGATTTTGGCTGTGTAGGCGTCCCATTCGGCGCGATACCCCGCCAGCTGGGCACGGCCGGTGGGCGTGATTTGATAGTAGCGGCGGTTGCGGCCATTGAAGGCTTCGTCATGGACGGTCAGGCAGCCGTCCTTTTGCAGGCGGCGCAGCACCGGGTACAGCGTGGATTCCGACAGGTCCAGTACCGTGCGGACCTCCTGCGTGATCTTATAGCCGTAGGTGCCCGTTTCCTCCCGCCCGACGACAGCCAGCACAATGGCATCCAGCAGCCCCGCCGTAGTGTTGATGGCCATAGGGTGCCCCCTTTCCGGGTGTATAATGTATAGGGTTATATATTATATAGCATATAATATTGTAGATTGCAATAGGCTGCCGCAACAAAATTATGTAGGGGCGGACATGGTTCACCCCCGGTCTCGTGTGGCAGTACATACGCTTCCGCGCCGCCGCATAGTAGGGGCCGGACATGTCCGGCCCTGGCGCTATAAGGTATAGCCGCGTTTACGGGAAGGCCGCGGGCCGGGCATGCCCGGCCCCTACAGGCTGCACGCCCGGAATCGCGCGGTTACCGCAGAGTCGGCAGACAAACAAGATTTGCCAGTCCGCCTTCACTTCTCTATTTCCTTATATAAATACCCCAGCGCGTCTCTCAGGCCGCCCAACTCGTCTATGAGCCCCTCCTCTACGGCCTGCCGGCCATCCAGGACCGTGCCCATGTCCATGACCAGTTCCCCCGTATTGTGCATGAGCTGGGTGAACCGCCGGGCCGTTATTTTGGAGTGCTCCGTCACAAAGCTGACAATGCGTTCCTGCATCTGCTCAAAATAGCGCATCGTCTGCGGCACGCCCAGCACCATGCCGGAGTGGCGCACCGGACTGGAACCGTCATTGTCGCGGTGGGCACAATAAAGCTGTGGCCGCGCCGCGACGCCAGCGGGATGCCGATGGAGTGCCGCCGCCAGCACCAGCGTGGC
>ENA-OQCG01000019-OQCG01000019.1-human-gut-metagenome-genome-assembly--contig:-NODE-19-length-27379-cov-2.094562_pt1 | contig 27379 bp, 30 predicted proteins | sample MGYA00242758_ERZ504577 | MGnify/ENA primary metagenome ERZ504577 (study PRJEB26092, sample SAMD00036248) | human gut metagenome | host: Homo sapiens | study: EMG produced TPA metagenomics assembly of...
TAATTCACCTTCTTAAAATCCGGTGCTCAAAAAGCACCGGATTTTTTTTTATCAATGTTAACCTCGTCACAGAAAAAGACTTTTGTCCTGCGGTATGATAAAAGCCACAATCAAGAAAGAGCTGGCGAACGTGAAAATCAATCTCGATCCCGATCAGGAGATTGTCAGCACCATCAGAAAAGGACTCAAGCGCACCGGCGGGTACTGCCCCTGCCGCAGGGAGCGCACAGAGGCAACCAAATGTATGTGCCAGGAGTTCAAGAATCCAATTGCAGATCCGGGCTTCGAGGGGGTCTGCCACTGTATGCTCTATTACAAATCCTTGTAGGATTAAGGGAGGAAGCTATGCTGTCAAAGAAACTGGCTGCCATAGATAAGACGCGGTGTGTCGCCTGTGGTGTGTGTGAAAATACCTGTCCACTGGGGGCCGTCAAGGTGCGCCGTGGCTGCTACGCCGCCGTGGAGGCGGAACGCTGCGTAGGCTGCGGCAAGTGCGCAAAGCTCTGTCCCGTCGGCTGCATTGAGGCGAAAGTGAGGGCTGACGCATGAAAGCAAAGCATTGGTACGATTACCTGTGGGTATATGCCATCATCTATTTTGCACTGGGCTTTTTCAATATCCTGTTCGCGTGGCTGGGTATGATCGATTTTCTTCTGCCGCTGCTTTTAGCCATCTTTGGCGGGAACAAATTCTTTTGCAACCACCTCTGCGGACGGGGGCAACTGTTCAGCAAGCTGGGGACAGACCTTAAATGCTCCCGCTGCAAGCCTACGCCCCGCTGGATGTCCTCCAAGTGGTTCCGTTATGCCTTTTTGCTCTTTTTCCTGACGATGTTCGGCAACATGGTGTTCCAGACCTATCTGGTCGCTGCTGGTGCTACGTCCCTGCGGGAGGCCATTAAGCTGTTCTGGACATTCCGTGTGCCATGGGGCTGGACTTATACAGCCGGTACAGTCGCTGATTGGATGGCGCAGTTCAGCTTTGGCTTTTATAGCCTCATGCTGACCTCTCTGCTGCTGGGTCTGATCGTTATGGTGCTCTACAAGCCCCGCACATGGTGTGCGTTTTGTCCGATGGGAACCATGACGCAGGGTATTTGCAAGCTGAAAAACAAAGAATAAACAAAGATAACAGAACGGAGCCTTTCTCATGGCTGAACTGAAAATTACTGCTGCGAATTTTGAAAATGAGGTACTGCATTCCGACAAGCCCGTCCTGCTGGATTTCTATGCGGACTGGTGCGGACCGTGCAAAATGCTCTCTCCCGTACTGCATGAGCTTGCCGAAGAAAAAAGCGGTACGCTCAAGGTGGGCAAGGTCAATGTGGACGAGCAGATGGAGCTGGCGATGCGTTTTCAGGTATCCAGCATCCCGATGCTGGCCGTATTCAAGGATGGAAAGGCCATTACCAAATTGGTCGGCTATCGGCCTAAGTCGGAGATTGCCGCAATGGTGGAGGGCGCAAGATGAAAGTTGTGATCGTAGGCGGTGTGGCGGGCGGTGCTTCTGCCGCTGCCCGCATCCGCCGTTTGGATGAACACGCCCAGATCATCATGATCGAGCGCAGCGGCTATGTGTCCTATGCCAACTGCGGTCTGCCGTATTATGTGGGCGGTGTGATCAAGGAGCAAGAAGAACTGACACTGCAAACTCCGGAGAGCTTCTGGGACCGCTTTCGCATTGATGTGCGGGTACGGCAGGAAGTAACTGCGATCAATCCCACAGAGAAAACAGTCACTGTCCGCACACTGGACAGCGGGAAGATCTATACGGAAACCTATGACAAACTGCTTCTTGCCCCCGGCGCAAAGCCGACGGTTCCTGCGCTTTCCGGCGTGGACAGCGAGCGTGTTTTCACACTGCGCACCGTGGAGGATACCCTCCGCATCAGGCGCTTTGTAGAGGATCAGAAGCCGAAAACCGCTGTTTTGGCTGGCGGCGGCTTTATCGGTCTGGAAATGGCGGAAAACCTTGTGGAGATGGGCGTTTCCGTCACCATCGTCCAACGTCCAAAGCAGCTATTAGCGCCGCTGGATACGGATATGGCGAGCTTTGTCCATGTGGAAATGCGCAGACACGGCGTGGCTCTGCGGTTGGGTGAAACCGTCACCGGATTCCGGCAGGACGGAGATTCCGTGCTGACGCTGCTGGAGGAAAGTGAGCCGCTGCGCTCCGACATGGTGCTGCTGGCCATCGGCGTCACGCCGGACACCCATCTGGCAAAAGAGGCCGGACTTGAGCTGGGCATCCGGGGCAGCATCGCTGTCAACGAACGGATGGAAACCTCCGTGCCGGACATCTATGCTGTGGGCGATGCCGTAGAGGTCACCCATTTTGTAACCGGGCAGAAAGCGTTGATTTTGCTGGCGGGACCCGCCAACAAGCAGGGACGCATTGCCGCTGACAATATCTGCGGCGGCAACAGCCACTTTACCGGCTCTCAGGGTTCGTCTGTTCTGAAACTGTTTGGCTTGACAGCGGCCTCCACGGGTATCAATGAAAAGGCAGCGCAGGCAGCAGGAATCGCTTACGACAAAGTCGTACTTTTCCAGGCATCCCACGCTGCCTATTATCCCGGCGCACGGTCAATGGCAATGAAAGTACTGTATGAAAAAGAAAGCCTGCGGCTGCTCGGTGCGCAGATCGTTGGCGGCGAGGGCGTGGACAAGCGTATTGATGTACTGGCAACGGCCATTCGCTCAAAAATGAAAGCTTTGGAACTGACGGAACTTGACCTTTCCTATGCGCCGCCCTATTCCTCTGCCAAGGATCCGGTCAATATGGCCGGTTTTATGATCGAGGATTTGGAGAGCGGGAAAGTGCGGCAGTTCCATTGGAATGATGTTGAGGACTTGCCCTGCGATGGCAGTGCGACGCTGCTGGACGTCCGTACGGAAGGCGAATATCGGCGTGGGCACTTGAATGGATTCCGCAATATTCCACTGGACGATCTGCGGGAGCACTTGGACGAGTTAGAGCGGGACAAGCCTGTCTATGTGAATTGCCAGACTGGGCTTCGCAGTTATCTGCTCGTCGGCTTTTAACGCAGTATGGTTTCAGCTGTGCCCATCTCTCCGGCGGATACAGTTTTTATCAGGTCGTAACACAAGAGCAGCAGACAGCGCGGAGCGCCTATCCCTGCGGAATGGAGAAACTATGAGTGAAAATCTATTTGGCTTGACGGTTGCGGCAGATAAAGGCTTAGATGATCTGCAGTGCCAGCGCCTTTTAAGCGAAAATCGCAGGTATCAGGAAGTCATGCTGCAATACCGATGTGCGCTGAAAGCACTGGAAAGCAGGTTGGAAATTCTAAACGAAGAGTTTTCATTGCAGCATGATCGCAATCCGATAGAAAGTATGAAAAGTCGCTTGAAGTCGCCGTCCAGCATTATGAATAAGATGCAGAAGCGCGGACTTTCTCTGGATTTTCCGACCATGCAGGCAAATATCATGGATATTGCCGGTGTGCGGGTGATCTGCTCTTTCGAGGAGGATGTGTTCTTTTTGGCAAAGTGCTTAAAAGATCAGTCTGACATTGAAATCATCACGGAGAAAGATTATATTTCACACCCTAAGCCAAATGGCTATCGCAGTCAGCACCTGACGATCCGGCTGCCGGTATTCTTTGCGGAAAAAGAGATCCATGTGCCAGTGGAGATACAACTCCGTACAATCGCCATGGACTTCTGGGCAAGCCTTGAGCATACCATCCGCTATAAGAAAAATCTGCCGATAAATGCTGAAATCGAAACTGAACTGAAAGAGTGCGCCGATTCCAGCAGAGAATGGGACAGCAAAATGGAACATCTACTGCACATCTTAACATAATGCGTCGGATATAAAATGAAAAGCACGCACTTTGGTGCTTGCCTTGGACTTGCCAGGGATCGACTCATCCGCCTTGGATGGGCGACCCCTGCGAGCCCCAACCAATTTCTCCGCTTTCTGGTTTTCAGGCATAGACTTTTCCGCTTTCGGCGGACTGCCACGGCACAGCTTTTTCGACTTCTATAATTGGAAGGAACATGGCTTTTCGCTTAATGGAAGGCGAAACTGGCCCAAATCGGGGCGGTCTGTATTAAAGCGATATTTTTTTTGAAATAATCTTGACAAATTTTATCAAGATTGATATGATGGTATTAACAAGCAAGCGAAAAGAGGATGTGGAGCATGATCATCACCAAAGAGACGGACTACGCGCTGCGCATTTTGCGGGTGCTGCTGGACGGGGAGAAGCATTCGGTGGCCGAGATGTCGGAAACGGAATTGATCCCCAATCAGTTTGCCTACCAGATTCTGCGCAAGCTCTCCGCCGGCAATTTGGTGCGGGTGAGCCGCGGCGCTCTCGGCGGCTGCGCGCTGTCCTGCGATCTGGACGCGACCTCCCTCTACGATCTCATGGGGGTCGTGGGGGAGCGGGGCATCCTGTGCGCCTGCATGGAGCCGGGATATGAATGCCGCTGGCAGGACAAGCATGGGCGGTGCACCATCCACTGTCAGCTGGCGGCCTTGCAGCAAAAGCAGGACGAGGCGTTCCGTGCCGTGAGCCTGCGCAGGCTGCTGACCGGCGGATCCGATCCCCAAGATACAAGCAAGCTGTAAAATTTTAAAAGGAGGTACCCGTATGCTGTTTCAAACCACGTCGGCGCACGAAGAGCTGCGCGCGAAGATCCGGAGTTTTGCGGAGGAGGAGATCAAGCCCCTCGCATTTTTAATGGATCAGAACAATGAGTTTCCCGAGGAGGCTGTCAAGAAGCTGGGTAAGCTGGGCTGGATGGGCATTCCCTACCCCAAGGAGTACGGCGGTGCCGGTCTTGATGCTCTGAGCTACGCCATCGCGGTGGAGGAGCTGGCCCGTGTGGACGGCGGCACGGGCGTAATCCTCTCCGCCCACGTCTCCCTCGGCTCATGGCCCATTTTCGCCTATGGCACCGAGGAGCAGAAGAAGAAATATCTGGTTCCGCTGGCCAAGGGCGAGAAGATCGGCGCCTTCGGCCTTACGGAGACCAACGCCGGATCCGACGCCGGCGGCACGGAGACCACGGCGCTGGATAAGGGGGACTACTACCTCCTCAACGGCGGCAAGATCTTCATTACCAACGCCCCTAAGGCGGACACCTATGTGGTTTTCGCCGTCACCACGCCGGACATCGGCACCCGGGGCATCTCCGCTTTCATCGTGGAGAAGGGCTGGAAGGGCTTTGAGTTCGGCGACCACTATGACAAGATGGGTATTCGCTCCTCCTCCACGGCGGAGCTGATCTTCAACGACGTGAAGGTTCCCAAGGAAAACCTATTGGGCAAGGAGGGCGAGGGCTTCAAGATTGCCATGTCCACGCTGGACGGCGGACGCATCGGCATCGCCGCGCAGGCGCTGGGCATCGCCCAGGGCGCGTTTGAGCACGCGTTGAGCTATTCCAAGGAGCGCGTCCAGTTCGGCAAGCCCATCGCGGCCCAGCAGAGCATCGCCTTCAAGCTGGCGGATATGGCCACCAAGCTGCGCTGCGCCCGGTTCCTCATTTACTCCGCGGCGGAGCTGAAGGAGCAGCACGCGCCTTACGGCATGGAGTCCGCCATGGCGAAGATGTACGCCTCGGACATCGCGCTGGAGGTCACCAACGATGCCTTGCAGATCCACGGCGGCAGCGGCTACCTCAAGGGCATGGAGGTGGAACGGGCCTACCGCGACGCCAAGATCACCACCCTCTACGAGGGCACTAACGAGATCCAGCGGGTGGTCATCGCCTCTCATCTGTTGGGCAGGCTGGGCAAGAGCTCCGGCGGCGAGAGCCGTTCGGCGGCCAAGAAACCCGCGCCCATCACCGGCATTCGCAAAAAGACCATCTTCCGGGAGGGGGATGCTGCCCAGCAGGTGGCCGACCTTGTGGCGGCGCTGAAGAAGGATGGTCACGACTTCTCCGTGGGCATCCCTATGGATACGCCCATCCCGCAGGCGGAGCGGGTGGTCTCCGCGGGCAAGGGCATCGGGGAGAAAAAGAACATGAAACTGGTAGAGTCGCTGGCCAAGGCCGCCGGCGCGGCCATCGGTTCTTCCCGCCCTGTGGCGGAGACTCTCAAATATCTGCCGCTGAACCGCTATGTGGGTATGTCCGGTCAGAAGTTCACCGGCAATCTGTACATCGCCTGCGGCATCTCTGGCGCATCCCAGCACCTTAAGGGCATCAAGGACGCCTCCACCATCGTGGCCATCAATAAGAACGGTAACGCGCCTATCTTCAAGAACTGCGACTACGGCATCGTGGGCGATGTGGAGGAGATCCTGCCCCTGCTCACTGCCGCGCTGGATAGCGGCGAAAAGCTGCCCGCGCCGCCCATGGTAAAGATGAAGCGGCCCACGCCGCCGAAGCCCGCCCCCATCGGCGACCGCTACGTCTGCAGCGGCTGCGGCTACGAGTATGTGCCGGAGTTGGGCGACGAGGACGGCGAGATCGCGCCCGGTACGCTCTTTGAGCAGCTTCCCGCCGAGTGGGTGTGTCCCGAGTGCGCGGAGACGAAGGATCAATTTGTAAAGGCTTGAGGCCGTGAAGGAGGCAAGATAAGATGTATTGCGTGCGTAAAGTAACGAACGACCTCTACTGGGTGGGTGCCAACGACCATCGTCTGGCCCTGTTTGAAAACTGCTTTCCCATTCCCCGGGGCGTAAGCTACAACGCCTACTGCCTGCTGGATGAAAAGACGGTGCTCTTTGACACGGTGGACTGGTCTGCCTGCCGCCAGCTTTTGGAAAATCTGGCGTATGTGCTGGATGGCCGCGAGCTGGACTACCTGCTGGTCAACCATCTGGAGCCGGATCACGCCGCCTGCATCGAGGAGATCCTGCTGCGCCATCCCAAGGTGAAACTGATCTCCAACGAGAAGGCATTCATGCTCATGCGGCAGTTCGGCTTCCATGTGGACGGACATGAGTGCATCGAGGTGAAGGAGGGCGACACCTTCTCCTTCGGCAAGCACACCGTCACCTTTGTGGGCGCGCCTATGGTTCACTGGCCGGAGGCCATGGTGACCCTCGATGTCACCGACGGCGTCCTCTTTTCCGCCGATGCCTTCGGCACCTTCGGCGCGCTGGACGGCAAGCTGTTCGCCGACGAGGTGGACTTCGAGCGGGACTGGCTGGACGACGCCCGCCGCTACCTCACCAACATCGTGGGCAAGTACGGCCCCCACATCCAGCTCCTGCTGAAAAAGGCCGGCGGCGTTTTGGATCAGATCAAGTACATCTGCCCGCTCCACGGCCCCGTGTGGCGCAAGGATCTGGGCTGGTTCATCGAAAAGTACGACACATGGAGCCGCTATGCCCCTGAGACCCAGGGCGTGCTCATCGTCTACGCCTCTATGTACGGCAACACGGAGAACGCGGCGCAGGCGCTGGCGACGTCGCTCTGCGATAAGGGCATGAGCAAGGTGGCGATGTACGATGTGTCCTCCACTCATGTCTCCCAGCTGATCTCCGAGGCGTTTAAGTACAGTCACATTGTCCTGGCCTCTGTGACCTACAACCTCGGCATCTACCCCGCCATGCATGACTTCCTCATGGATATGAAGGCACTGAATTTGCAAAACCGCACCTTTGCCATCATTGAAAACGGCTCATGGGCGGTGAAGTCCGGTGACCTCATGCAGAAATTCGTCAACAATGAGCTTAAGAACATGACGGTGCTCAACGAGCGGCTCAGCCTCGCCTCGTCCATGGGCACGGACAAGCGCACTGAGCTGGAAGCACTGGCGGACGCCATTCTGGAATCTATGAAGTAACTGGCAGGAAAGCCAAAACCAAGACAACAGACAACAAACAGCCCCGCCGCGTCGGCTGCAGAAAAACCGGCTTTCAAAAACAGAGCGGGCAAGCGTGATACTGCGCTTGCCCGCTCTTTGCTCAAAAGGACATGAGAAGTGACCGGAGAAGATGAGAGGATCGAAATGGAGATCAGAAAACGAAACGGGGAGTCTGTTCCCTTTCAACAGGAGAAAATTTTCAACGCCATGAAAAAGGCGTTTGACGGACAGGGCAAGGAGATCGGGAGCAGAGAGATGGATGAGATCCTCGCCACCGTTCTCAACAATCTCTCCGTCACAGTGCCGCTCACCGTAGAACGTGTGCAGGACGAAGTGGAGCGAACGCTCATGGAGCGCGGACACTATGAGGTGGCCAAGGCGTACATCCTCTACCGCGAAAAGCGGTCTGCGCTGCGCCGTGTCCGGCATACCATCGCGCGGGCGGTGGGGGATGACTCGCTTGACGATGTGCTGCGCCGCATCCAGATGGATTTTACCGAGGAAGTCTACTCCCTCGCGGCGCTTCAAATGAAGTTTGAGAGTTTCTGTCGCCCGGGCATGACGGAGGATGAGCGGGCTGAGGCACTGACCAAGGCGGCGGTAGAGCTGACTACGGCAGAGGCACCCAAGTGGGAGTTCATCGCGGCGCGGCTTCTGAACCACTCCTTTCGCTGTCGCAACGCACAGGAATGGGAGGGGCGCGGCGTCGGCGACCTCTATGGCAGGCTTCGCTATCTGACGGATAAGGGACTCTACGGTGACTATATCCTTGCCCACTATACCCACGAGGAGATTGCCATGGCGGAGGACTTTCTCTGCCCGGAACGGGACGAGCTGTTCACCTACTCCGGCCTTGACCTGCTGCTCAAACGCTATGTGATCCAGTCACGCAGCCGCGTGCCGCTGGAAACACCGCAGGAGATGTTTTTGGGTATCGCGCTGCATCTTGCTATGAACGAAGGCTCTGACCGCATGGGGTGGGTAAAACGCTTTTACGATATGCTCAGCCGTATGGAGGTCACGATGGCGACACCTACCATGTCCAACGCACGAAAGCCCTACCATCAGCTTTCAAGCTGCTTTGTGGACACTGTGCCGGACAGTCTGGACGGCATCTACCGCTCGCTGGACAACTTCGCAAAGGTCTCTAAATTCGGCGGTGGAATGGGGATGTACTTCGGTAAGGTGCGCGCTGCAGGCAGCACCATCCGCGGCTTTCAAGGGGCGGCGGGCGGTGTTATCCGCTGGATCCGGCTGGTCAACGACACCGCCGTGGCGGTGGATCAGTTGGGGATGCGGCAGGGCGCTGTGGCGGTTTACTTAGACGCATGGCACCGGGATCTGCCGGAATTCCTTCAACTGCGCACCAACAACGGCGACGACCGCATGAAGGCACATGATGTGTTTCCCGCCGTGTGCTATCCGGATCTCTTCTGGCGACTGGCGGAGGAGAACATAGACGCGCCGTGGCATCTCATGTGTCCGCATGAGATCCTCACGGTCAAGGGCTACGCACTGGAGGATTACTGGGGTACAGAATGGGAGAAGCGGTATCTGGACTGCGTCAATGACCCGCGCATCGAAAAGCGCAGCGTCACCGTCAAGGACATCGTGCGGCTGGTGCTTCGCTCGGCAGTGGAGACCGGCACACCCTTCGCTTTCAATCGCGACAGTGTAAATCATATGAACCCAAACGGCCACACGGGAATGATCTATTGCTCCAATCTCTGTACGGAGATCGCGCAGAACATGGCACCCATCGAGCACATCAGCACTGAGGTGCACACGGAGAACGGCGACACAATAGTGGTGACGGCCACACGCCCAGGTGAGTTTGTGGTCTGCAACCTGGCGAGTCTGTCTCTCGGTAATCTGCCGGTGGAGGACGAGGCCTATATGGAACGCACGGTGGAAACGGCCATCCGCGCACTGGATAATGTGATCGACCTCAACTTCTACCCGTTGGAATACGCGCGGCTTACCAATCAGAAGTACCGCAGTATCGGCTTGGGCGTCAGCGGCTACCACCACATGCTGGCAAAGCGCGGCATCCACTGGGAGAGCGATGAGCACCTTGCCTTCACCGACGCAGTGTTCGAGCTCATCAACTACGCCGCCGTCAAGGCGGACACAGCACTGGCACGGGAAAAGGGTCGTTACGCGCTCTTTGAGGGCAGCGACTGGCAGACGGGCGCGTATTTTGAAAAGCGGGGTTATACCTCCGAAAAGTGGCGGGCGCTTGCGAAAACGGTGGCGGTGCAGGGAATGCGCAACGCCTATCTGCTGGCGGTCGCACCGACCTCCAGCACATCTATCCTCTCCGGCACGTCGGCGGGCATCGATCCAATTATGAAGAAATTCTTCTTAGAGGAGAAGAAGGGCAGCATGCTGCCCCGCGTTGCCCCGGAGCTTTCTATGGATACATGGTGGTACTATAAGGCAGCGCATCTGATCGACCAAAGCTGGTCGGTACGCGCCGCGGGCCTTCGCCAGAGACATATTGACCAGGCGCAGAGCATGAATCTCTATATCACCAACGACTATTCCATGCGTCAGGTGCTCAGACTGTATTTGGAGGCGTGGAGGGCCGGCGTCAAGACCATTTACTATGTCCGCAGCAAGGCCCTTGAGGTCGAGACCTGCGAAAGCTGCTCGTCATAAGGAGGATAGCATGACGGAACTGAAGAAAAAGCCCCTCTTTAACCCGGAGGGCGACCCTGATGTGCGCCTGCGGCGCATGATCGGCGGCAATACCACCAACCTCAACGACTTCAACAATATGAAGTACGCTTGGGTCAGCGACTGGTACCGGCAGGCCATGAACAACTTTTGGATCCCTGAGGAGATCAATCTCTCGCAGGATGTGAAGGACTATCCCCGCCTGCTGTCAGCCGAGCGCAGCGCCTACGATAAAATTCTGAGTTTTCTTGTCTTTTTGGATTCCATTCAGACAGCGAACCTGCCTAATATCGGCGCCTACATTACCGCCAACGAGGTCAATCTCTGCCTGTCCATTCAGGCGTTTCAGGAGTGTGTCCACTCACAGAGCTACAGCTATATGCTCGACACCATCTGTTCCCCCGTGGAGCGCAATGACATCCTCTACCAATGGAAAACGGACGAGCATCTGCTGCGCCGCAACACCTTCATTGGGGACTGCTACAACGAGTTTCAGGAGCGGAAGGACGCTCCCACGCTGCTGCGCGTGATGATGGCAAACTATATTTTGGAGGGCATCTATTTTTACAGCGGCTTTATGTTCTTCTACAATCTCTCCCGAAACGGGAAGATGCCCGGCTCGGCGCAGGAGATTCGCTACATAAACCGCGATGAGAACACGCACTTGTGGCTGTTCCGCAATATCATCACGGAGCTGCAAAAGGAGCAGCCGGAGTTGTTCACCGCCGAGAGCGTACAAGCGCTGCGCGAGATGATGCGTGAGGGCGTGGAGCAGGAGATCGCATGGGGGCATTATGTGATCGGCGACGACATCCCGGGACTGAACCGGCAGATGATCAGCGATTACATCCGCTATCTCGGCAATCTTCGCTGGACGAGCCTTGGCTATCCGGCATTGTATCCGGGCTTTGAGAGCGAACCGGAGAGCATGGAATGGGTCAGCCAGTACGCCGACGCAACATGGTCAAGACCGATTTCTTTGAGGCACGCAGTACCGCCTACGCCAAGAGCACCGCACTGATAGACGATTTATAAGAAAAACCAAAGACATCAGAATAGGAGATATTACTATGAATTACAGCGCTATGATTCAAAATCGCAGATCCGTTCACGCATTCCGCGAAAAGGAAGTTCCGAGCGAGGCTATCGGCCAGCTCCGATCCTACTATGAAAAGACCTGCCCCCGTCTTGTCCCGGAGATTGCAACGGAGTTGATCGTCTTGGACAAGGATGCACAGCCGGCGCTGGAGAGCTCAGCGGGCTATAATCAATTTCTCATCGGAGCACCGCACTACCTGCTCCTTATGTCTGCCCCGCATTCCTATGCGGCCATCAACGCCGGCTACATGATGGAAGATCTCGTCCTCAAGCTGACTGAGTTGGACATTGACACCTGTTGGATGACCTTCACCGACAGCGACAAAATCAAAAAGGCACTGTCTCTCGCCACCCCGTTAGAGGTGGCGGCAATCGTTGCCTTTGGCTACGGGGAAAAGACCGCAAAAAAGCTGCGGCTGAATATCCTAAGTATGTCTCAGATCGATGTGCGGGCCGAGCAGCAGTACTACGCGCCCAAAAAGGGTGTGCACGATTTGGTTCACATGGGGAGCTGGAGCAACAAGTCTGGGCTTGACGAGATGATGGACTTCTACGACGATATGCTCTGGCAGTCCATCTACGCCGCTTCGCTCTCCCCCAGCTATCTCAACCGTCAGCCCTATGGCTTCCTTGTGCAGGATCACAGCATCTATTTGGTGCAGCAGGAGGATGCCTACACCGATAATTTGGATGCCGCATTGGATCTCGGTATTGTCATGCTCCACTTCTCCGCCGTCGCCTCCCAGTGGGCGGGGCAGGTACGCTGGGAACTTTCACCTGCTGCGCCCGACGGCCTGCCGGAAGGACTTCGCTCCGCTGCGGTGTACCACATGTAACGACTCTGGGGGAAGCAAGGCAACGGTGAAATGCGCGACCGTCGATCCGCGGTTGAGCGTATGTTTCATTAGAAAAGAAGAACCTATCCGTCAGAGTCTGAGTAAGGAAAATAGGAGGTATTTTTTATATGGCTACCGTCATCTCAGGATGAGGTCACAATGTGGTGTGGGGCGAGACCGGAGTCTTGAGAACACCCAAACAAAGGAAAGGAGCTGACAGATATGGCAGCTATGAATATGAATCAGGAGCAGTTTAAGCAGTTGATCCGGGAGGAAAAGCCTGTTTTGGTGGATTTCTGGGCGCCATGGTGCAGCTATTGCCGGAAGATCGGCCCTGCGTATGAGAAGATTGGAGAGGAATACGCGGACAGCCTTGCCGTCGGCAAAATCAACATTGACGAGGAGCCGCGGCTGGCGGGGGCCGAGGGGATCGAGGACATCCCAACTCTGGTGCTGTACCGGAACGGAAAGGCCGTGGATTCCATCACCGCGCCCGGCTCAAAGGCAGAAATCGACCGTTTCATTCAGGAAGCCTTGGCGAAATAACGGAGGGTTCAGATATGAACAACAATCATGTTTATGATATGCTCGTGGTGGGCGGCGGCCCGGGCGGCTACACCGCCGCCCTGTACGCGGCACGGGCGGGGCTGGACACCATCGTGCTGGAAAAACTGTCCGCCGGTGGGCAGATGGCCCTGACCGAGCAGATCGACAACTACCCCGGCTTTGAGAACGGGATCGACGGCTTCTCTCTGGCGGAGAAGATGCAAAAGCAGGCGGAGCGTTTTGGGGCAAGCAGCGAATACGCAGAAGTCCTCCGCATGGATCTGACGGCGGTTCCCAAGCTCGTGGAGACCAGCGAGGGGATCTTCCGGGGGAAAACCGTGGTGCTGGCCACCGGTGCGGAACCCAGAACGCTGGGCGTGGCCAGAGAGTCGGAACTGGTGGGCCGGGGCGTGGCCTACTGCGCCGCCTGCGACGGGATGTTTTACAAGGGCAAAACGGTGGTCGTGGTGGGCGGCGGCAATTCCGCCGCGGCAGATGCCCTCCTTCTCAGCCGCGTGGCGAAAAAAGTGATCCTAGTCCACCGCAGAGACACCCTGCGGGCCACCAAGATCTATCACGAGCCGCTGGCACAGGCCGAAAACGTGGAATTCCGTTGGAGCAGCGTCGTTTCCGCGTTGCTTTCCGGGGACAGGCTGACCGGCGTCCGCCTGCGGGACACCGTCACCGGTGAGGAAAGCGTGGTGGACTGCGACGGCGTATTTGTCAGCGTGGGCCGACAGCCCGCCACGGCGCTGGCGGTGGGTCAACTGGAGCTGGACGGCGGCGGCTATATCGTGGCCGGAGAGACCACGGAAACCAGTATTCCCGGCGTTTACGCCGTGGGCGACGTGCGGACGAAGCCCCTCCGTCAGGTGGTCACCGCCGTGGCGGACGGCGCGGTGGCAGTTCACATGGCGGAGAAATATATCGCGGAAAACCGATAAGGGAGGTAGATTGAAAAAGCCATGTTTAAGGTCAGGCCGGATACGACCGCAGTGGGGATGCCGACATATCTGCAAGGCAAACTGCCAGAGTGATGGCAGATAAGATAACCCATGTAAGATCGGGAGATATGTTGTCTCTCCATATCCAGTCCACGCAACAGTGAGCAACTGAACACAAAACACAGCCACAGATGTACTCTGCGGCTGTGTTTTTATGCGTAGTATCGCGTGACAAGCGGTTTTACTGTAACGGCTTCACATAATTTGAGAAAATCGGCTTCGAGGCAGCTTTTGGAGCACAAGCCCTTTGTGGTTGTTGACAGAGAAAAAAATATAGGTATAATAAAAGCAAAATAATAAGACTCATTCTTGCATTTGGAGGGTTGGCAGTATGCCAAAATACGCAGAGGAGATATTGGCCGCCGTAACGGAGCTGCAGCAGCATCCCAAGGCGGAGCAGGTGTTCCTGGAGATGAAAAGGGAGCATCCCAGCATCGCTCTGGGTACGGTATATCTGCCCTGCCTGCCGGGAGCAGGAAAAAGACAATCTTATGGAGGAGAAGTATTGTGAACGCAAACGTATCTAAGCTGCTCAACGAGCAGATCAATAAGGAGTTCTACTCCGCCTATCTGTATCTGGACTTTGCCAACTACTACGCCGCCGTCGGACTGGACGGCTTTGAGAACTGGTACCGGGTACAGGCGCAGGAGGAACGGGATCACGCCATGCTGTTTTATCAGTATTTGCAGAATAACGGCGAGGGCGTCACCTTTGAGGCTATCGCAAAGCCGGAGTGGGAGCGAGTCGATCACATGACCCCGCTGAAAAAGGCACTGGAGCACGAGAAGCTGGTCACCGCCAGCATCGATGCCATCTACGCCGCCGCACACGAGGTCAGGGACTTCCGTACCATGCAGACGCTGGACTGGTTCATCAAGGAACAGGGTGAGGAGGAGAAGAACGCCGCCGACCTCATTACCAAGATGGAGCTGTTCGGCGGTGACAGCAAGGGGCTGTATATGCTAAACAGCGAGCTGAAGGCACGGGTCTACACCGCGCCCTCGCTGGTGCTGTAAGCCCCGCGCGTCTGCGGGCTTTCGCATCAGGCAAAAGGCAGACTGCATACAGGTGGTCTGCCTTTTCTTCCACCAGACGGTTAGATTATGCTAACTGCGTATAAAACAGAAAAGACTTCAGAACTTGAACAAGGAAAAGGAGATTGAAACCGTTACCCTCATGGTGCGCCGGTATTGTTGTGGCGTGCATGGGACAAGGGGTGAGGCGCTTTGTCCGGCGTGCAATGCACTGCTGGAATACGCCAGAGAGCGGCGGGACAGATGCCTGCACGGGAAAATTTAGTGGCACTTTGAATCCTTTCCGAGAGGCACAATGCGGCAAAAAATAAAGAAGAGATAAGGGCAACGGCTATGAAAGAACGAAAGACCTTCTGGGACAAAAATGCCGGTCGTTACGACCGCTTTATGCGAAAGGATCGGGCGGCATACGAAGAGATGTATAAGCTGATCCGGCCGGTGGTGAAAGCCAAAACGGTGCTGGAGCTGGCGACCGGCACGGGACTGATTGCAAAGCACATTGTGAACGCGGCAGCGCACATCGAGGCGACGGATGCCTCCGCGGAGATGATTGCAGAGGCCAAGCGTGATAACCACTCTGCCAAGCTGAACTTTTCCGTGCAGGATATGTTCCGCCTTCCCTATGCGGATAAGTACTTTGATGTGGTGATCGTGTCCAATGCGCTGCACATCGTGCCGCAGCCGGAAAAAGCCCTACAAGAAATCAAGCGGGTGCTGAAAGAGGACGGCGTGCTCATCGCGCCGACCTTCACCCACGCGGGAAACTCGTTTTCCGGCAAGGTCAAGGCATTTTTCATGAAGCTGGCAGGCTTCCCTCTCCACAGCAGATGGACGAGCGAGGAATACCTGCGTTTCCTGCGGCAAAACGGCTGGACGGTGCGGAAAAGCGCTGTCCTGAAAGCTTCGTTCCCGCTGACCTATGCCGAGTGTGTAAAAATGGAGGTGTGATATGGATCTCAACGGCTTGAAGCGCTGCAACGACTGCTTCGGCTATGCGGCGGGCGACGCCTGATCTGCCGTGTAGCTGACGCGCTGAACGATGTGTTCCTCGGTGAAGCCTGCCGCATCGGCGGGGACGAGTTCGTGGTCATCTGCTGCCCGGTCACGCAGGAAAAATTTGAACAGCAGGTGGAAGCTCTGCGGGCGGCACTGGTCCGCCATCAGGTGGATGCAGCCATCGGCTCGTTCTGGCAGTCGTTGGTCGAAGACCTGCTCGCCTTCCTCCGCGAAGCCGACGACCGGATGTACAGGGAGAAGGAACGTCAGAAGCGCGCAGCGCGGCCCTCGGTTTAGGCGAACCGTTCTGGATACAATAAAACATATAATAAATAAGCAGCGCCCGCCGGAGATCTCGGCGGCGCTGCTGTGTTCAGAGGAACGTTATTTTTCTTGCCTTACTTTGCGGCATCCACCAGCACACCAACGTAGCCGGCAGTATCCACCAGCGTGGCACCGGAAACGGCGTCCACAGCCTTTTCATCTTTGCTCAGAGCCTCGGCGTCGGCAATGCTCATGCCGTTCACGTGGTTCTGGATGGCGTCGTAGTTGGCATCCAGCGAAACGGTGGAACCAGCCTTTTCGGCCATCATCTTGCTGTAGTAATCGGCGTTGACCCGCTTGGACATCAGCACCTTGCCCTCGGCGTAGCCTGCGCCGAAGTCAGAATCGGAGTTGGGCACACCGACGACCCCGGCGTCCGAACCGGCAAACTGGAACTCGTCAATGTAGCTCAGCACGATGGTGTCCCCGGCGGTGGCGACAGCGCCGGAGGTGAAGCACTTGGTGCCGTGTGCGGCCCCATAGACCACATTCAGCTTCAGGTCCTCGGAGCTGCCGTTGAACTCCACGGCCTGCGTGGTCTGGGCGTTTTTGGCGGCATCCACGATGGCAGAGAGATAACCGGCGGTATCCACCAGCGTTGCGCCGGAGACGGCGTCCACAGCCTCGGCACCCTTGGCGGCCACATCCTCCAGCTCGGAGATGGTCTTGCCGACGGCAAAGTTCTGGATGGCGTCGAAGTTTGCATCCAGAGCGACCGTGGAGCCGCCCTTTTCAGCCATCATCTTGCTGTAATAATCGGCGTTGGCCCGCTTGGACATCAGCACCTTGCCCTCGGCGTAGCCTGCGGCAAAGTCGGAGTCGGAGTTGGGCACGGCGGTCACGCCTGCATCGGTGCTGGTGAACTGAAAATCGTCGAGGTAGGCGGCGAGGATGACGTCATCCTTCACCACAGCCACCGCTTCGGTGAAGCACTTGGTGCCGTGGGCGGCAGCATAGGCCTGACCGATCTGGATGCCGCCTTCCACCGGGACGATGGCGGCGGGCTCAGCGGGGGCTGCGGCAGCAGAGTCGGCGGGGGCTTCTTCGGCCAGCTCCACACCCAGTGCGGCGGCAACGGCCTTCCGGACGGCCTTGGTGGTCACCGTGGCACCGGCAACGCCGTCGATGGCGGGGCCGTTGGCGGCCACGACCTGCTTGGACAGCTCTTCCAGTGCAGCGCCGCCGATGCTCTCGGTCTCCTGTGTGCCTTCCAGCTTGCAGTCGGTAACGGTGCCGTTGGCATCCACGGTCAGGGTGGCGGTGACAGCACCGCCAAAGCCTTCGGCAGAGCCGGTCTTAGTCACACCGGCGGCGGTGGAGCTGCTGCCGCCGCCGCAGGCGGCCAGAGAGACGCCAACAACGAGGCTCATGGCCACGGCAGCGCTCAGTTTGCGGATGATCTCCTGTTTCATGGGTCTTTCCTCCAGAGAAAAATCGGTTTGTGTTCGGTCCCCAGAAAAGGTCATATCTTTTCAAGGATGTTTACAAAAGATAACATATTTTATGAGGTACTGTCAAGAGATTTTAGCACATACTTCGTGAAGAATGAGAAATTGGTGTCAATTGTGACGCTGACGGTATACGAAGCGAACGGACGGTCTACGCTGTTAGTAATTCCTGAATGGAAACCAAGCAAGCAGTTTTGCCACTTTCAGCCCCAGTTAGTACTTCAATATTACTATGTTTTGGAAATCGGCACAACCATATAACCGTCCTTGATGAAACTATTTTTTGTTTCATCGATGACATTGTACCAGCAAGCAGTGCAGACGTATATACATCTGCTTATTTTGCGTTGCAAAACGCTTGTTGGGGAACACCCCAAACCCCTTTGATCTGCCTTTTTCCCAATGCAGGCTGCGCATCCCGATGGGACGCTTTTTTACCCGGTGATATGCTCCGGGTCGTTAAGAACTTGCATGAGGTGAGAAGCGGCTTCTGCAAGAGAATCGTACTTCATCTGTTCAGGAACTGGCGCTTCCAGAAGAGAAACGCCCCACGCCTGCATACAGTCCGCAAGTTCTTTCTGTGCCTGCAATGCCGCCACCTTACGCACATCCGGGGTGGTTTCTGTATCCAGAACGTAGGCTGTGGAGTATTTTCCGTTGCGATCTTCCGTCAACTGCACCATGGAATAGTGCTCATTCCAAAAGCGGCAGAAGCGAACCCTGCCGCCGATATTCTCCATGTCATGGCACAGTTCTTCTTCGCTACTCCATTGAGGAGTCTCGGACAAAATGCAATTCAGTTCCGAAAGAGCCAGCCGCTCTTCAGCCGATAGCTCTCCATGCAGGCATTCACGTTTTAGATTATTCTGCCAATACGGGCTCAACTTTCCATTCCGGGCATCTTCCATTGCTTCTTCGATATTGGGTAGGATTGTCATGTCATTCACCTCAAATACTTGCCATTGGTGTTAGATACACGCTTATAGTGTTGATTATAAACTATTTGAGGGCAAAAAGAAAGAGCGTCAGCACGTTTGCTGCGCTCCCTGACATAGGTGCTATTTTGTAATATAGGGAATGTTGTCGGTGTATGCATTCAGAATGTCAATGGCAGCTTTCTTCTGCCCCGGTGTGAGCTGGCTCAGCTTTCTGCTCAGTTCGTCATCTGCCACATGGGATGCGGATGGAACGGAATCCCGGATTAGCACATCAGCAGATACGTCCAACACCTCTACGATTCGGATAAAGGTTTCCAGTTTGGGGATTTTTACTCCGCGCTCTAAATCTCCAACATAATTTGCTGACAAATCGACCCGTTCTGCAAACTGTTCAATCGTCCAGCCTTTTTCCTTGCGCTGCTCTCGTATTCGTTGACCCAAAAGCGTATTCATAGCGACCTCACATTCTAATTGTGTTTGTTGCACACCAATAGCATACCTGTCGCAATTTTTGTTATACACAATCCATTTGCGTTCATTCAACGCTATTCGGGTAATTTCAAGGTGGAAAATTTTTGTGCGTATCTTTGGTCAAAAAAGCATGGTCTTTGGGGACGGTACATGGTACAATAGCAAATGTTGTGCCCCTTGGCACATGAACGAAGGTAAAAGGAGCTTCTGAACGTGGATACGATCTATCTGCTGCCCGGTGAGGAACGCTGCGTTGATTTTCGAGATGCTAATGGAGTCCCGAGGTACACTACACTTACTGTTCCATCCGTGGCAAACTTTTCAACTGCACCTGCTGCACAAAGGACGAAGCCCAGCGGCTGTGTGAAGATTGGCTTATAAAACAGGACCGCTGCTATATAAACTAAAAAAGCCGCCGAGGACATCTCCCCAAAATGGGAAGAGTCCTCGGCGGTATTCATTTATCGGGTCTGCACTTTTTCGATGGTGTCCTTTTCTCCCGCAAAAAAATCGTTCCACGTTTTTCTGTGCCCGAACCAGTTCTTGCATCTCGTTCCGTGCCTTGCGGTAGTCCGGGTAAGCGGCTTTCTTCTTGGTCAGCAGTTCTGCAAACTCCGCATCCAACTCCTTGACCTTCGGCAGCTTCTGCAGCCCGGCTTCGTCAAAGGCAGCTTTCGCCGCCTTGTGCAGAGTAATCTCCTCCCGATGGGCTTCCAAAAACTTTTTACTGTACCCCGACTTGCGGTAGGCATCATAGACCGGGCGGGTCTTGGCATAGTTGATGATGTGAGTTTTCAGCACGGCGATCTCTGTCAACCTTGCTTCTGCTGCCTTGATAGAATTGCCCATGGTATGATAGCGTTCGGTTGCCACCGCTGCACGTTCTCGCAGTTCCTCGGCACTGCTGATCTTCTGCTACTGTAAGAACAGCAGCGTTTTGGACATTTCTTTCAGGTTGAACTTGGTCGCCCACTTTTTGTAGCCGACGCTTTTGCCCTCTGCCATTTTTCCCTGAATGTCCACCAGCAACTGGAAGGGCTGTTCTTTGGGCGGCTTCTTCTGATAAGGTTGGTGTTTCGCCTTACCCTCCAGCACCGCCTTGATTTCGTCCTCGCCATAGCCGGTGCCCAGAGTTCGGAACCGAATAAAGCGTTTCTGTCCCTTGCCCTTCACCGCCGTGTACTTGCCACGCTTCACCTCGTAGCCCTGCTGCTCTAGCTTTTGCAGAAACGTTTCATAATCTCCCGTTTTTTCTGCAAGGATTGTGTCGATGATTCCGCATAGGCGGTCCCCGTTGCTTTCCTTGGGAGGATAGAGAACACGCTTCTGCCGTTCCCGATAGGGCTTCTTCTCAATGACGGACAACTGGTGTTCCAAGCAAATCAGGTCGCTCAACCGCTGCACTGCCAACGCCGAAAAGAAAAAATCCCGGAACTTTCTGGTGCCATCCAGTGCCGTGGAGTTAAAGATCACATGGTTGTGGATGTGCTGCCGGTCCGTATGGGTGGCAACAACAAACGCATACTTGCCCTTGGTAAAACGCCTGGCAAGTTCGTAGCCCACCTTGTTAGCTTCCTCTGCAGTGATTTCTCCCGGACGAAAGGACTGCCGTATCTGATAAGCGATCACATCGCTTTTCTGCCTGCGTCCGTTTACGAGATCATACTGCCGCTTGGTAAGCATAAATTCTTCATCTGCTGTCAGGGCGCTGCAAGCATAGCTGCTGACAAACTGTCCCTGCTCGGTCTTGTCCGGGTTTTCAATATAGTCCGTGCGATTTTTCAGGCAGGCCGCAACGGTCATGCCCTTGTTTTTGTGCAGCGCAATCAGCCGTGTTGCTGCCAGCATCATCACCCCCTATTGCAAAGAAAAAATGCCGCCCGGAGGCGGCATTGAGATCATTTGGATATTTTTTCGTAATCGGCGGCACCCGCCAGATACATTGCCTTGTATCTGGCGCATTCCAGCTCATTGCAGATTTCATCTAAGGCGAGATATTGATTCCACGCTTCTTTGCTGATAACGCTCTGCAAGGTTTCCTCAGCTGCTCTTTTGGCTTTTTTCAGTCGCAGATACTCTTGATCCTCACCCAGCATCTCAGAAAAAATCGTGCTGTTGTGTTCAAAATAACAATCCTCTATCCTCTGTTTGCTCATAGCGTCCCTCACAGTTCTGCAAGCCACTCACTGAAACGCCCGATGCCCTCGGTGATGGCAGTTGCACCGAAAAAGAGGATGAAGCAGATGAACTCGGCCACCAGCAGGATAAAGAACTGATTCCAAGTCTGACGGTAAGCAGTGTAGATGCCGCAGCCGAAGATGTAGAGCATCAGCGGCGCGACCACATAGCTGGACAGGGTTAGCAGCCACCTTGCCATCAGAGCTAGAAACGCCACAAAGAGAGAAATCGGGAAAAGAACAATTTTCTTCAGCATAGACATCATATCAAGCACTTCCTTTCTGTTCGCCCTTATTATAAAGGTATCGACTACTACGTTGCAAGGATGTCAGGCATTATATGTACACCCGCAGTCCTCCAACTGCGGGAATTTTTATAGCTCTGCCAGCTTGGAAAGAATTCGCTTGCCAATGTCAATCAGTTCATCCAGACGCTGCCGCAGATCTTCCATGTCGGCGGCGTAGACCTTGCCGCACTCGTTGGCACGCTTGGCGTACTGGTTCAGATTGTTGCTGCACATCTGCAAGAGATATGCCATGCGTTGCAGTTCTTTCAAGTCGAGGTGCAGGCAATAGCCGTCCAGTGCCATCTTGCGGATATAGGCACTCAGGCTTCGGATGCCCATACTGAGCATCTTTTCATAGATACGGTTCTTTTCTGTTTTGCTCAAGCGCAGGATGATGGTTTCATCCCGCTTCTCTTTCATCGTGCATCACCATCCTTATCATAGTAGCTACGGAACGGTTTGACAGGCTCCGGCTGATTGGTCTTTTCCCCCAGTGCAGCCAGCACAGACGGACGAGTTGCAGGTGTTTCGGTTTCCTCGGTTTCTTCGGGAGAATCCTGTGCCGAACTGCGATCAATGTTCAGCAAGGCGTTCAATTCAGCAAGGCGGGCAGACTTTTCGGCCAGTTCCTTCTCCTGTGCAAAGGGTTTTGCCACTTCGACCTCTGCGGCCTGTTTCTGCTGCTCAAGATTTTGCAGAGCATTTTCGGCGTCTGCAATACGGTCAGCGAAATTGTCGATGGCATTGTCCAGACGAGTGATATTGCCGCGCGCATCATCGCCCAGCGACACCGGGTAGCTCAACTCTGCCCGGAGTACGGCCTGATGCTCATTCTTGAAGCTGTCGAACCGGATGTTCAGTTCAAACCCACGGTAGGTGCCCAGCAGCATCATATCAGCATTGGGCATCTCCTGCCGAGCCAGCAGCAGCCGTTCGCCCGCAGCCTTTTTGTCATCGTACACCATGCCCTTGATGGTCATGCCGCAGAAGTTTTCTTTGTCCTGCGGGTGTGCTGCTGCAATCTGTGAATCCTGTTGTAAAGCAGCAATGCGGGTTTTCTGTTTCTGGATCTCTTCCGGGAATGTTTTGAGCAGCTTATCTTCCAGACGATATTTCTGATTCTGGAAGTCACCGCGCAGAACTTTCAATTTTGCCACCTGCACGTCCAAATCCATCTTTTCCCGGATGCGAGGGTCACCTGCACACAGAGCCTTGATTTCTGCGTAAGATAAAGCCTGTTCGTCAATATCATCGCAAGAACGCATAGGCGATTTGCTCGTCATGATCTGCGAGATAAACTTCTGTTTATTCTCAAGGGTCTGATCGGGTAAGAGGATGGCATTACTGCCAGCCCCTCCCCTAAGAACCGTACGTGAGAGTTTCCCCTCATACGGCTCAAGCCTTTCAGAAAGTTCCCGTTAGGGAACTCGGCGCAACAAAACAAGCATCGTTTTTGTGCAATACGGTATGGCATTCGGGATGCACCATTTCCAGCCATGGTGACTTTCCATGTCGGAACACCTTGTGAACCTTGAAACCTGTGTCAGAAGTTATCGGTTCTCCACACACAGGGCAGCAGCGGTGCTGATTTCTCCATACTTTCAAGAGCTTTTCGCGTCCGTTGGTGCTGTTCAGCATTTTCTCACCATCACGCTCTTCATAATAACCATTCCACCGTGCATCGAACGGATTTGCTTCGGCAACGATTTTCTTAAAGCGGATGATTTTGGTGTCCGTTGCATATTCGAGGGCAAAATAGGAAAGCTCTTTGTTTCTCTTCTTGGAGCGTTCTTCTGCGGCAAAAGTCCAGTTCCGAGAGCCGATGCAGTGCCAATATTTCTTGGCAATCCACCGTCTGCTCTTTTTCTTGTGCCTGCGCTTTGCCCATTGCCAGAGACAATTATAAATCTGATAGTCGATTTTGCTGAATGCTTCAGCGGACACAACAAATCGCTGGTTATTGACCCAGCCACGGATAACCGGGTTGAGCTGGCGAATCAGGGAATCCTGCTTTGCCGATTTGTTGCTCTTGACGATTTCGCGCACCTTTTTCAGCAGAGAACTGACCGATTGCTTCGAGGGTTTGATAAGGAGTTTTCCGTTGTATTTTCGAATATTCTTGCCCAAGAAGTCAAATCCATCTTCGATGTGGGTGATAACCGTCTTTTCTTCGGACAACTGCAATCCACGTTCAGCCATAAACTCTCTAATAATAGGAAGGACTTCTTCGCGCAGAAATTCCGGGCTTTCTCCGGTTACGATAAAGTCGTCAGCATAGCGCACAAAGTTCATCTTATTAAAGTGAGTTTTCCCATTGAAGTACTGTTTGGTCGGCAGTCGTTCCTTTAAGAGCCGTTCCAGCCCATCCAGTGTCATATTCATCAGAGTGGGCGAGATAGTCCCGCCCTGCGGCGTACCCTCTTCGGTGGGGAACAGCTGTTTCATATCGACAAATCCACACTTTAGCCATTTCTGTAAAACCTGTGTGTCCATCGGAATGTTTTCCATGAGCCATTCGTGGCTGATATGGTCGAAGCATCCCTTGATGTCACCTTCGAGAATCCATTCGGGTGATTTTCCTTTGTTCAGGTCGGTAAAGCACTGCTCGATTGCATCGTGCGTACTTCTGCCGATTCGGAATCCATAGGAGTTCGGGTCACCGTAGGTTTCAGCAAGCGGTTCCAGTGCAAACATGTACAAAGTCTGCATGGCTCGGTCTGTCATTGTCGGAATACTCAATGGCCGCAGTTTGCCGTTTTTCTTCGGAATATAAACACGTTTCAGAGGCTGAGGACGGTATCCTCGCCGTTTCAGTTTATTGATTGCCTTGAATTTTGCCTCTGGGGTCAGCCACAGTTCATGGTCAACCCCAGCCGTATTTTTACCACGATTGCTTGTTACTCGCTTCACTGCCAAGGCTTTGGCGTAAAACGAGTGAGTTAACAGCCATTGCAGCGTTTTCACTTTGCTGTAATGACCTTCTTGTTGAGCCTTTACGATACGCATTTGCAGCTTTTTAACATAAGCGCGAGCCTTGTTCCAGTCGATGCTGGCCCAATCTTCCACTTTGCAAGTCGGTGCACACGATTTCTCGTTCATTTGCAATTCCTCCATTTTGAAAAGTTCTGTAAATTCTCTCGTAAAGAAAGACCATGGATGGAAGTCTGCCTGCTTTCGCATGAGGTAATGTTGCAACCTCTATCCGTCCCCATTACAGGGTCGGCATTCGCTTTTTCCATCTTTCTTCTACCCGCATTTCATAAAGTCTCCTTACGGTTTCCGTCCGATTGCTCGGAGAAATACGGGCTTACCACGTTCCGCTTATTCAACAGTATGGGTTAGGTCTCACTTCTCCGCCGGCAGCTTTGTGTCCATGTATTCCCACTATACAGGGGAATAACCAGCTGCATTACCATTTTGGTTCAGGCTTGTCAGCAACTTTAGCCTGTTCGGCCTTAACGACGTTTATCAGTGATTCACGTTACATTAACCATACCATACAAGTCAGGCTCCCCAACCGCATTGTTGCTTGCAGCTTATCGCTTTCACCTCGCAGTTTCAGCTTGAACCCTTTCGGGTGGGGCTACCCTTGTCCTGTCACGCTTCCTCACAGCCGTTACCAGCCGCTTTGTTGACAGTAGACTACTGCTAATGGAATAACAGGTCCGGTCATTGCCAGACAGTTGAATTAAGCGACTTCGTGTCGCACGAACAGGTAGACCTCATCAATGGTCAGCGAGATGACCTCGCCATCCATGTTGGTGCGAGCCAGAATCACCGGGCCAGTCAGGTAGTGCTTGCCGCCCATCTTCAGCACCTGCGCAGGGTTGTAGCAGAGCAGCAGCGAGGTGTTGGGGAGGTTCAGGTAGGCATCGTCCTCCTCAAAACAGGGCAGGATGCCCGGAGCTTCGTCCAGCGTGATGACGGTCAGCTCCATATCCGGGGCAATGGCTGCGAGGTAGACCTCGCCGCCCCGGTTTGCCGCCAGTGCAGCGCAGATACGCACATCAATGGTGATCTCCTCGGAGCGGATGGTACGGGTAGCGTTGTTTTTCATAGGCGTTTTCTCCTTTTGATTGCAAAAGAAAAGACCCCATCGGGTCTTTCGTTACGGTATAAGTTAGCGTTCATTCTGCCGCTGCTGTTTGCGTTGCCACTGATCCAGCAGCTTGATGATAGTGTCCTCCATCTGTTTCGGGGTGTAGCTGCGAGGAAAGTATTTCCGCAGGGTGTCGTTTTTGATGACCACCTTGTCCAGCTCGTCCTTTTCTCTTCTCCCATGACCGCAAAGGCAACATCATACGAGAAGTGCCCTTCCTGCGCCAGCCTTTTGAGCCGCTGCGCTTGGGAAAGGGACGGTGCATTCTGGGTGTCGTTCATGGCTTCTAAAAAATCCCGCTGTTGGCTTTCGTCCAGATAGGACAATTCCACAGCGGGATTGAAGGCGATTTTCTTTTCGTCCACCATGTCCAGAAGTTCGGGGACAAGGTTGGTCAGGCGGATGAAACGCCGGACGGTTTCACGGCTTTGATTGTTTTCAGCTCCAAGCTGTTTCATGCTTCGCAACTTCGACACAACTTGTGTCGAAGTTAAATCTGACCTTGTACCTTGATTTTTCATGGCATCCAACTTCATTTTGTACGCAAACGCTCTCTCGCTGGGCAGAATATGCTCACGCTGCAAATTGCTATCTACCATGAGGATTATGGCAGCATCATCGTCCATCTGGCGCACAATGACCGGCAGGGTTTCCAGTCCGGCCAGCTCCGCAGCGTGTTGACGGCGGTGCCCGGAGATAATTTCATAGCCGCCCCTCGGTCGTGGGGCGGGCAATCAACGGCGAAAAGCACACCGTACTGCTTGACACTTTCCACGGTATCGCTCATAGAATCATCGTCCAGAACCTTGAAGGGATGGTTCTTGAATGGAAACAGCTCTCCAATCGGAATCTGCTGCACCTGCTCGCGCTGTTCTTCCTGCCGGGATTCTTCGGTGGAAAAAATATCATCGTAGCTGCTCAGACTGGCGTTTACGCTGCTTTTCGGCATCGGCCAGCACCTCCTTCGTCAGAGATTTATAGACTTCTGCCACTTTGCCTTTCGGGTCATGGACAAAGATGCTCTTACCCGCCGCGCTGATTTCCGCTGCACGGACGGAGTGGGGAATCGTCTGACCGAACACTTTGATGTGCTTTCCGTATGCCTGCCGGATCAGCGTGTCGATTTGTCGGCCATAGTTGGTGCGGCTATCGGTCATGGTCAGCAGGATACCTTCGATTTTCAGCTTTGGGTTGATCTGCCGATGCACCTTGTTGATGGTCTGCAAAAGCTGTTCCAGACCTTTCGCGGAAAGGTACTGTGCCTGTACGGGTATCAGAGCAGTGTCTGCCGCCGCCAGCGCGTTAATGGTCAGCATCCCAAGGGAGGGAGTGCAGTCCAACAGAATATAGTCATAGTCCTGCTTTGCACTGTCCAAGACTTGCTTCAGCATTTTTTCCCGGCTCATGGTATTGACAAGGGCAACTTCCAGCCCTGCCAGCTCAATGTTGGCCGGGATGAGGTCTACACCCTCTGCATGGTGCAGCACACCTTCACCGGGCGGAATGCACTGGTCGTTCATGGCTTTCTGCATCAGGGTAGAAAGAGTAACGGGCAGTTCGTCCGGCTTCTGCCAGCCCATACTAATGGTGAGTGAACCCTGCGGGTCAGCATCTACCAGTAAAACTTTCTTGCCTTCGGCAGCAAGG
>ENA-OQCG01000020-OQCG01000020.1-human-gut-metagenome-genome-assembly--contig:-NODE-20-length-26751-cov-2.305965_pt1 | contig 26751 bp, 25 predicted proteins | sample MGYA00242758_ERZ504577 | MGnify/ENA primary metagenome ERZ504577 (study PRJEB26092, sample SAMD00036248) | human gut metagenome | host: Homo sapiens | study: EMG produced TPA metagenomics assembly of...
GACAGGGTCGAGGAAGAACTGAAAAACAAAAAAAGGCTTCCCCCGAGGGGGAAGCTGTCCGCGAAGCGGACTGATGAGGACAGAGCTGCTGCGGCAGCCCGTTTACCGGGCAGCTTCGGCAGCTTGTCCTCATCCGGCCTCGCTGCGCTCGTCCACCTTCCCCCACGGGGGAAGGCTTTTTTATTATCCTCACCACTGCCGCCGGTATTCCCCCGGCGTCGTGCCCTCTACTTTTTTAAATAAGCGGGAAAAATAATTTGCGTCGTTCAGCCCGCATTCCTGCGCAACGTTCTCCACGCTTTTGCCCGTGAACCGCAGCAGCCGCTTGGCCTGCGTAATGCGCAGCTGCGTCAGGTAGTTCGTCACCGAAAGCCCGAACTGCTCCTTGAACACCCGCGTCAGGTAAAACTTGTTGATGTAAAACCGCTCGGCCAGCGCATCCAGCGTGATCTTCTCGGCAAAATGCAGGTCAAGATAGTCCTTGATTTCCTGCACATTCTGTCGCTTTGTGCCCGCAGTGCGCACAATTTCGGGGTGCCAGCTCTCCTTCATCAGAAGGGTCAGCAGGGCAAACAGTCCCTCGCAGATCTGCATATCCCGCACGTAATTGTCAGAGGCCGCCAGCGTGTACAGCGCTTCGAGACGGCGGGTATAGGGTGCGGTATTTTCCGGGTGAAAGCTCGGCTGGCCGCCGCGCTCACGGTATTTTTTGTAGATGGCTGCCATATTCGGGCCGTAAAAGTGCGCCCACCGCAGCTGCCACAGGTCGTCGCCCGTATAATGGCGATAAGGGCGGCGGCAGTCGAGAAACACACAGTCCCCGGCGCTTAGCACGCGGGTCTCGCCCTCATATTCCAGCGTGCCGCTGCCGCTTTCGACCACAAAAAACAGGTAGGAGGCCAGCCCCTGCCGGGTGCTGGCATGGGGGCTGCGTGCCTGCAGCTGCCCGACCTCCTGCAGATGCACAAGGTTCGATTTTGCAAACGCCGACGGCGTGTAGATCATGCGCCGGGCGTGCACAAGCTCACCGTCAAACAGCGGGGTATCCATCCGCGTCACCTCCCGGAACCAGTATACCAAAAAAGTCAATATAATGCTAGTCTTTTGCAAGATTCCCACTGCCCAAGCACAAAATAATGCGGTACAATAACAAACAAGATACGAAAATCCGCGCAGTACGCTGCGCAAGATACAGATGAAAGGGTAGTAACCTATGAAAAAAGCACTCATCACCGGCATCACTGGCCAGGACGGCAGCTATCTGGCTGAGTTCCTGCTGGAAAAGGGCTACGACGTCCACGGCGTCATCCGCCGCTCCTCCGTCGATTACCGCGAGCGCATCGCCCATCTGGAGGGTCACCCGCACTTCCACCTGCACTACGGCGATTTGAGCGACTCCATGAGCATCCTCTCCGTCGTCAGCACCGTGCGGCCCGACGAGATCTACAACCTCGCCGCCCAGAGCCATGTGCAGGTCAGCTTTGATGTGCCGGAGTTCACCGCCGACGTCGATGCCACCGGCGTGCTGCGCGTGCTGGAGGCTGTGCGCCTGTCCGGCCTCAAGGACACCTGCCGCATCTATCAGGCATCTACATCCGAGCTGTACGGCAAGGTCGAAGAGGTTCCCCAGAACGAGAACACACCGTTCCACCCCTACAGCCCCTACGCCGTCGCCAAGCAGTACGGCTTCTGGATCGTGAAGGAGTACCGCGAGGCGTACAACATGTTCTGCTGCTCGGGCATCCTGTTCAACCACGAGTCCGAGCGCCGCGGCGAGACCTTCGTCACCCGCAAGATCACGCTGGCTGCCGCCCGCATTGCGCAGGGCAAGCAGGATAAGCTGTATCTGGGCAACCTGTCCAGCCTGCGTGACTGGGGCTATGCCAGGGACTACGTCGAGTGCATGTGGCTGATTTTGCAGAACGACAAGCCCGAGGACTTCGTCATCGCCACCGGTGAGCAGCACTCCGTCCGCGAGTTCTGCCAGCTGGCCTTCCACGATGTAGGCATCGAGCTGGAATTTGTCGGCGAGGGCATGAACGAGAAGGGCATCGACAAGGCCACGGGCAAGACGGTCATCGAGGTCAGCCCCGACTTCTACCGCCCGACGGACGTCGTCAACCTCTGGGGCGACCCGTCCAAAGCAAAGCGCGAGCTGGGCTGGAACCCGACCAAGACCACGTTTGAGCAGCTCGTCAAGATCATGGTCGACCACGATATGAAGAAGGTTGCCGTCGAGCGCGCTGAGGAGCACATCAAGACGAACCTGGCTGAGTATCTCGAAAAGGGCGTTATCAAATAATTTATTCAAAAGAGGGTAACTTATTATGATGGACAAAAATGCAAAAATCTACGTCGCCGGGCACCGCGGCATGGTGGGCAGCGCCATCGTGCGTGAGCTGCAGCGCCAGGGCTACAACAATATCATCACCCGCACCCACAAGGAGCTTGACCTCTGCCGTCAGGAAAATGTCGAAAAGTTCTTTGCTGAGGAAAAGCCCGAGTACGTATTCCTTGCCGCGGCCAAGGTCGGCGGCATCGTCGCCAATCAGGAGGCGCTGGCCGATTTCATGTGGTTCAACATGACGCTTGAGATGAACGTCATCCACTCTGCCTGGCAGAACGGCTGCAAGAAGCTGGAGTTCCTCGGCTCGTCCTGCATCTATCCGCGCATGGCTCCGCAGCCGATGAAGGAAAGCTGCCTGCTGACTTCCGAACTGGAAAAGACGAACGAGGCTTACGCCCTCGCCAAAATCAGTGGCCTCAAATACTGCGAGTTCCTGAACCGCCAGTACGGCACGGACTATATCTCGGTCATGCCCACGAACCTGTACGGCCCCAACGATAACTACCACCCGACCCACAGCCATGTGGTTCCCGCACTGATCCGCCGCTTCCATGAGGCGAAGGTCAACGGCGTCGAGAGCGTCACCTGCTGGGGCGACGGCAGCCCGCTGCGCGAGTTTTTGTATGTGGATGACCTGGCGAACCTCTGCGTGTTCCTGATGAACCACTACTCCGGCAACGAGACAGTCAACGCAGGTACCGGCAAGGAGCTGACCATCAAAGAATTGACTGAGCTCGTTGCCAAGGTCGTCGGCTACACCGGCAAGATCGAGTGGGACACCTCCAAACCCAACGGCACGCCCCGCAAGCTGCTGGACGTCTCCAAGGCGACGAACCTCGGCTGGACCTACAAGACCGAGCTGGAGGACGGCCTGCGCCTGTCCTATGAGGACTTTCTGAACAACCCGATGCGCGCCGAGCGCTGAAAGGAAACGCTATGAATATCATCCTGCTGTCCGGCGGCTCCGGCAAGCGCCTGTGGCCGCTGTCGAACGACATTCGTTCCAAGCAGTTCATCAAAATCTTCAAGACCGCCGACGGGTACGAGTCGATGGTCCAGCGCGTCTACCGCCAGATCAAGGAGGTCGACGCCGACGCCAGCGTGACGATTGCCACCAGCAAGACGCAGGTATCGTCCATTCACAACCAGCTGAACAATTCTGTGGGCGTCTGCGTCGAGCCGTGCCGCCGTGATACCTTCCCGGCCATCGCACTGGCGACAGCCTACCTGCACGACGTCAAAGGCGTCGGCCTTGATGAGGCTGTCGTCGTCTGCCCGGTAGACCCCTATGTCAACAATGACTATTTCGCCGCGCTGAAAACGCTGTCCGAGCTGGCCGGGCAGGGGAACGCGAACCTCTCCCTGATGGGCATTGAGCCGACCTACCCGAGCGAAAAGTACGGCTACATTATCCCGCAGAGTGCAGACGCCGTCAGCCCGGTCAAAACGTTTAAAGAGAAGCCCGACGCCGCCACCGCCGAAAAGTACATTGCCCAGGGTGCGCTCTGGAACGGCGGTGTGTTTGCCTACAAACTGCGCTACGTGCTGGACAAGGCCCACGAACTGATCGATTTTACCGATTACAAGGACCTGTTCGATAAGTACGAGACGCTGAAAAAAATCAGCTTTGACTACGCCGTTGTCGAGAATGAGTCCCAAATTCAGGTAATGCGCTTTGCGGGCCAGTGGAAGGATATGGCACCTGGAACACCCTGACCGAGGCCATGGAGGAGCCGAGCATCGGCAAGGCTATGCTGAACGACACCTGCCAGAACGTCCATGTACTGAACGAGCTGGACGTGCCCGTGCTCTGCATGGGGCTGAAGGACGTCGTCGTCTCGGCCAGCCCGGAGGGCATTTTGGTCTCTGACAAGGAGCAGTCCAGCTACATCAAGCCGTATGTGGACAGCATCCATCAGCAGATCATGTTTGCCGAAAAGTCCTGGGGTTCCTTCCGCGTGCTCGACGTCGAGGACGCGAGCATGACCATCAAGATCACGCTCACCCCCGGCCACGGCATGAACTACCACAGCCATGAGAACCGCGACGAGGTCTGGACCGTCATCTCCGGTACCGGCCATGCGATTCTGGACGGCGTGCGCCGCGACGTGAAGGCAGGGGATATCCTGACGATGCCCGCCGGCTGCCGCCACACAGTCTTTGCCGACAGTGATCTGAAAATCATCGAGGTTCAGCTCGGTTCGGCCATCAGCGTGGAGGATAAGCAGAAGTATCCGCTGCCGCAGGCTTGACAGCCGGCGCAAACCGCGCTATACTAAATAAGTATTCGCAAAAACACAGCGACGGAGAAAGTACGCACAAGCTGCTTTAGGCAAGAGAGGGCGGTCACCGGCTGCAAGCCGCCTGTAAAGCGCTTATGCGGAAGTTCGCTCCCGAGTGGTGCGCGGGAAAGGCCAAGGCCGAGTAGTGCGCAACGGTTCTGCACCGTTACCGGCAGCAAAGAGTGCCGCACTTTACAGCGCGGAACACGGGTGGTACCGCGGAGAATTGTATTTTGCAAGGCTTCGTCCCTGATTCAACACAGGGACGGAGCCTTTTTGTTTGCTCCGGCCCTACTTCAAGCAGAGGTGTACTATGGAAGAAAAAATCAAGGAGCTGCGCGCCGCCATTGAGCGGGCCAGCGCAGACGTCACCGACAAAGCCCGGCTTTCTGACTTCTGGCAGAAATACCTGAGCAAGAACGGTGAGGTCGCGGGCCTGACCAAGAGTCTGCGCGATGTCCCCAAGGAGGACCGTCCCGCTGTCGGCAAGACCATCAATGAGTTCAAGCAGTGGGCCGAGGCACAGTATCAGGCCCTGTCCGAGCAGGTCGAAAAGGCCGCGCTCGAGGCCCGCAACGCCGCCGAGACCGTCGACATCACGATGCCCGCCAAGATTCGTCAAACCGGCAGCCTGCACCCGATCACCCTCGTCAAGAATGAGATCATCGACGTGTTCGCCGGTATGGGCTTTGAGATTTACGAGGGCCCCGAGATTGAGGACGACGACCACAACTTTACCCGCCTGAATGTGCCGAAGAACCATCCCGCCCGCGACATGCAGGATACGTTCTACGTCGCAGACGACATCGTGCTGCGCACCCAGACCAGCGGCGGCCAGATCCGCGTCATGGATATGGAAAAGCCCCCCATCAAGGTGCTGGCCCCGGGCCGCGTGTTCCGTTCCGACTCCGATGCGACCCACTCTCCGATGTTCCACCAGATGGAAGGCCTCGTCGTTGACAAGGGCATCACGCTCTGCGACCTGCAGGGAATGCTCGACAAATTCGTCCAGGCGCTGTTCGGTGCAGACGTCAAGACCCGCCTGCGTCCGTCCTACTTCCCGTTCACCGAGCCGAGCGTCGAGGTCGACGTTTCCTGCTTCGAGTGCGGCGGCAAGGGCTGCCCGCTGTGCAAGCACACCGGCTGGATCGAGGTTCTCGGCGCCGGTGTCGTCCACCACAGCGTACTGGAAAACTGCGGCATTGACCCCAACGTCTACTCCGGCTTCGCATTCGGCATCGGCATTGAGCGTATTGCCATGCTGAAGTACGGCATCAATAACATCGGTCTGATGTTTGAAAACGATCTGCGCTTCTTGAAGCAGTTCGAGGATTGACAGGGGAGGAGTACAGAGTATGAAAGTACCATTCAGCTGGTTGAAGCAATATGTTGACATCGACGTCACCGCGCAGGAGCTTGAGGACAAGCTCTTTGGCTGCGGCTTTGAGGTCGAGGAGCTGATTGACCTCGGCGGCGAGATCTCCAAGGTCGTTGTCGGTGTTGTGACCGAGTGTGTCCCGCAGGAGGGCACCCATCTGCACATCTGCAAGGTTGACTGCGGCGAGTACGGCCACGACATCCAGATTTCCACCGGCGCACCCAACGTCTACGCCGGTATGCACACCGCCGCCGCACTCGACGGCTCCACGCTGCCCGGCGGCGTAAAAATCAAGGCGAAGCCCCTGATGGGCGTCGAGTCCAACGGTATGCTGTGCAGCGGTGAGGAGCTGGGCCTGAACGAGGATCTGTACCCCGGTGCCGAGGTCTACGGCCTGCTCGATTTGCCGAAGGACACTGTCCCCGGCACGCCCATTCAGCAGGTCGTCGGCCTTGACGACTACATTTTTGATATTTCCATCACGGCCAACCGCGCCGACTGCCAGAGTGTGCTCGGCATTGCGCGCGAGGTTGCAGCAGTGCTGAACAAGCCCCTCAAGATGCCCGCCACCGACTACACGGTCAGCGACTATGTGGATCCGCGCCTGTCCATCAGCGTCGAGGCCGAGGATCTCTGCCCGCGCTACATTGGCCATTATGTCCGCAACATCACGCCGGGCGAGTCCCCACGCTGGATGCGCCGTCAGCTGGCCCTGTGCGGTCTGCGCAGCATCTCCAACGTCGTTGACATCACGAACTATGTCATGCTGGAGATTGGCCAGCCCATGCACGCCTTCGACATGGACACGCTGGAAAGCTGCCAGATCCTCGTCCGCCGCGCCAAAGACGGCGAGAAGATCACAACGCTGGACGAAAAAGAGTTCACCCTGACGCCCAACAACCTCGTCATCTGCGACGGCTCCAAGCCCGTTGCGCTGGCGGGTGTCATGGGCGGCCTGAACAGCGAAATTAAAGATACCACCACCCAGCTTCTGTTTGAGAGCGCCAAGTTCGCCCGCGACAACATCCGCAAGACGGCCCGCGGCCTCGGCCAGAACACCGATGCCTCCAGCCATTACGAGAAGGGCATCTCCGAGTACACCACCGAGCTTGGCATGGCCCGTGCCCTGCACCTGATTCAGGAGCTGGGCTGCGGCGAGGTCACCTCCACCCATTTTGACTGTTCTGCCGGTGCCCCGCGTGAGGGCAAGCGTTTCACGGCCAAGGTCAGCGGCATCAATGCCATCCTCGGCATCACTGTGCCCACCGATGTGATTCTGGACATCCTGAACCGTCTGCAGTTCGAGGTCAAACTCGAAGCCGACGGCGACACGATGCAGGTCGTCGCGCCCCGCTGGCGTGAGGACATCGAGGTCGGTGAGCCCGACCTGGCCGAGGAGGTCATCCGCGAGTACGGCTATGAACACATCGTCCCCACCTTCCTGAAGGCTGCCACCGTCACCACCGGCGGCCTGACCGCCGAGCAGAAGGCGCAGGCCAAGGCCAAGCGCACCATGTGTGCCAGGCTTCTACGAGGCCGAGACGCTGGCCTTTTACGCCGACGCTGACCTAGACATGCTGCACATTGCCGCTGACGCGCCGGAGCGCAAGGTCATCCGTATCCTGAACCCCATTTCCTCCCATCTGACCATCATGCGCCCGCTGCTGGCACCGTCCCTGCTGAATGTCGTCGTCGACAACCTGCGCAAGGGCAACGCCGAGGGTCGTCTGTTCGAGATGTCCAACATCTACATCCCGAAGCAGCTGCCCGTCACCGAACTGCCCGAGGAACGTCTGCATCTGGGCTTTGCTGCCTGGGGCAGTGAGGAGGACTTCTTCGCAGTCAAGGGTGCTGTCGAGAGCTTCGGCGCTGCGTTCGGCGTCGAGCTGACCGTCGAGCGCGCGACGGACGTTGCCTGGCTGCACCCCGGTATTGCCGCTTATATCCTGTGCAAGGGCGAGCGCGTCGGTGTCTTTGGCAAGCTGGCTAATGATGTGACAAGCGAGCTCAAGCTGCCCAAGGACAGCCGCGCCAACCTGAACATCTATCTGGGCGAGATCGACTGGGTCGCGTTCCACGCGCTGATCCCCGCCGCCATCCACTACCAGCCCATCCCCGAGTTTGCCCCGGTCCAGCGTGATCTGGCGCTCGTCGCCCCCGAGAGCATGGAGTGCGGCACCCTCGTCACCGAGATGCAGCGCGCCTGCAAGCAGCTGACCAAGGTCGAGCTGTTCGACATCTACCGCGGCGAAAAGCTCGGCGCGGACAAGAAGAGCATGGCGTTCAGCCTGTCCTTCCAGCCCGCTGACAAACCGCTGACACCCGATGAGATCGACCGCTTCGTCAAGAAAATTCTCGGCAACCTGAAGTTCAAGCTCGGCATCGAGATCCGCGAGTAACCTGTTTTTGTTGTCCGTCCTGCGCCGCACGGTGCGGGACGGATATTTTTACAGATTTTTGTGTGATATTTCCCTTGTCTTTTTGCCGCGCAGGTCGTATAGTAAAGATAGTATTGTGTTACAGGAGAATCCATCATGGCAAAGATTCACCGCAGCGATGCACCGCTGCCGCAGACCCCTTCCGTTCAGGTAAAGGCATCCTATACAGTCACCGATCTGCCGAAGGTTTCTCCGCAGGAACCTGCGGCCTTCTACGACCAGGACAACGACGAGGACTATCGCCGGCGCGAGACCGCGAAGTGCAAAAAAAAGCGCGGTAATCTGCTGTACACCCTCGCGATGATCGTTTTCGCCGCGATTTTCCTCATCAGCGGCGGCCTGCTGGTCAAGCGGTTCCTCGATGACCGCAAGACCGAGAGCGAGTTTGCCGACCTGCAGTCGATGATCGATACCGCAGCGACCCCGGCCCCCGCGGGGAGAATGTCAACCCCAACGGTGCCAGGTTTGCTGCCCTGCGCGACAAGAACAGCGACTTTATCGGCTGGATCTCCATCGACGGCACCAATCTGGATTTTCCGGTTATGTACGCGCCGGACAACAAGGACTTCTATCTGCGTCATGACTTCAACAAAGCCTACAGCGTCTACGGCGTACCGTACCTGGACGAGCAAACGACGCTCGGGGCCAACGCCGAGAGCGACAACCTGATCATCTACGGCCACAATATGAAAACCGGCACGATCTTCGGCTGCCTGACCGAGTACCGCAAGGCCGACTACTATCAGGAGCACCCCTTCATTGAGTTTGACACTGTCTACGGGGACGCCAAGTATGAGGTGTTCGGTGCGTTCACCATTGATGTCGTCAACGACACCTCGTTTATCTACAACCAGTACATCGACATGGACGAGGACACCTACAACCGCTATGTGGATCAGGTCATCTCCCGCAGCGACGTGGACAGCGGCATCCGCCCTGCCTACGGTGAGCAGCTGCTGACCCTCTCTACCTGCGAGTATTCGTCCGCCAACGGGCGCTATGTCGTCGTAGCGCGTCGCGTCAGTGACTAATTTCCGAAAGTAATTGCATCATGTACTTTAGATTCTTTTGCAAAGCGCGCAAAATGTTCTCTTGCTTGCAGATTGCACTTGCTATTCTTCCGGGAATGTGCTATGCTAATAAATGCGCGATAACTTTTGATTCGTTCTTATATGGTGTAAGAAACCGGAAAGGGAGAATGCGCGCAGCGGGCAGCCGTAGCCCTTGACGGCCGCCCGCTTTGTCTTTGTGCCGTGCACATCTGTACAAAATCTGCGTAAAACTATAGACATTTGTACCCAAATGGCATATACTGTAAAAGTATTTTGCTCTAATCCAATAAAATGGAAAGTATAGTTTCAACGCTGTAACAAAGGGAGGATACCTGTTATGTGTGGAATCGTAGGCTTTACCGGCGCGGCACAGGCCGCCCCCATTCTGCTGGACGGCCTGGCCAAGCTGGAATACCGCGGCTATGACTCTGCCGGTATGGCGGTGCAGAACGCCGCCGGCAAGATCGAGGTCGTCAAGGCCAAGGGCCGCCTAAAGGTCCTGAGCGAGATGACCGACGGCGGCAGCGCCGTGCCCGGCAGCTGCGGCATCGGCCATACCCGCTGGCGACCCATGGCGAGCCGTCCGTCGTCAACGCACACCCGCATTATTCCCGTGACCAGAAGATTGCCGTCGTACACAACGGAATCATTGAAAACTATCAGGAGATCAAGGAGCGTCTGATCAACAAGGGCTTCAGCTTCGTCTCCCAGACCGACACCGAGGTCGTTGCCCAGCTGCTTGACTACTATTACATGGGCGAGTCCGCAGGCAACGCACTGGACGCCATCACCCGCATGATGCTGCATGTCCGCGGCTCCTACGCGCTGGGCGTGCTCTTTGCTGACGAGCCCGGCGTCATCTACGCAGTGCGCAAGGACAGCCCGCTCATCGTCGGCAAGTGCGAGGACGGTGCCATCATCGCCTCCGACGTTCCTGCGCTGCTCAAGTACACCCGCACGGTTTACTACATTGACAATCTCGAGATTGCCCGCCTGACCCCCGACTCCATCGAGTTCTTCAACATCGACAAGGAGCCCATCACCCGCGAGTCCACCACCATTGAGTGGGACGCCGAGGCCGCGGAGAAGGGCGGCTACGAGCACTTCATGATGAAGGAGATCTACGAGCAGCCCGCCGCTGTCCGCGATACGATCTCCCCGCGCCTCAAGGACGGCCAGATCGACCTGTCCGAGCTGGCCCTTGACGAGGAGGCCATCAGGAATGTCCATCGTCTCTACATCATCGGCTGCGGCTCCGCCTACCATGTCGGCATGGCCGCGCGCTATGTGTTTGAGAGCCTGGCACGCCTCCCCGTCGAGGTCGATGTCGCCAGCGAGTTCCGTTACCGCAATCCCGTGCTCGAAAAGGACGCACTCGCTATGGTCATCAGCCAGAGCGGTGAGACCGCCGACACGCTGGCCGCCCTGCGCCTGTGCAAGGAGCGCAGTGTGCGCACCATCGGCATTGTGAACGTCGTCGGCTCCAGCATTGCCCGTGAGGCCGACGCCACAATGTACACCTGGGCCGGCCCGGAAATCTCCGTCGCCACCACCAAAGCCTACAGCACCCAGCTGGCGGCCTGCTACCTGCTGGCTACCGAGTTTGCCCGTGTGCGCGGCACGTTGGCGGACGGCCAGTATGAGCACCTCGTCACCGAGCTGGAGGCTCTGCCCGAGAAGATCGAAAAGACTCTGGCCGACAAGGAGCGTATCCAGTGGTTCGCCAGCAAGTACGCAAACGCCAAGGACGCCTTCTTCATTGGCCGCGGCCTCGACTACGCCGTCGCGCTCGAGGGCAGTTTGAAATTTAAGGAGATCAGCTACATCCACTCCGAGGCGTTCGCCGCGGGCGAGATGAAGCACGGCCCGATTTCTCTGGTCGAGAATGGAACGCTGGTCGTCGGCATCCTGACCCAGCCGGACCTGTTTGAAAAGAGCGTTTCCAACATGGTCGAGGTCAAGAGCCGCGGTGCCTTCCTGATGGGCCTGACCACCTACGGAAATTACAGCATCGAGGACACTGCGGGCTTCACGGTCTACGTGCCCAAGACCGACCCGCACTTTGCCACGAGCCTGTCGGTCATTCCGCTGCAGCTGCTGGCCTACTACGTCAGCTGCGCCAAGGGATTGGATGTCGATAAGCCGCGCAATCTGGCCAAGAGCGTGACCGTCGAGTAAATCGCTTTCGTCCGTTTTACCAAAAATTTACCACGATTTTTATACAATATTAGCCCCATTTGTCTGCCCAAAAGTAGGACAAAATGGGGCCTTTTTTGTGTTATAATAGCCTATATGACAATTTTGCCGGGCCGTATTGCGCCCGTTTTCAGATAGAAGAACGTATAGTAAGGATGGAATCGATGCAACAGGTATCAAAACAACTGATAAAAGGGCTTCCGCGCCGCATCGCACTGATGCTGCTGGACTGCGGCTCATTGTACTTTGCTACTGGCTGGCCGTCATGCTGCGCTTTGACAGCGGCGACGCCTACCGCCGCGTGGAGATACTGCGCGCCATGGCCCCGATGCTCTTATACGTCCTGCCCATTTATATGATCGTGTTCTGGTTCGGCGGACTGTATGAGATCATGTGGGAGTACGCCGGTATGCGCGACCTTGCACGCCTGACCTGCCTTTCCGGGCTGGCGACGGGCATCATCATGCTGTTCGATCTGATCTACCACAGCCGCCCGATCTCCGGCGCGGTGCTGATCTTCGGCGCGGTATTCAACACGGCGGCCATAGCGGGCGTTCGGTTCCTGTGGCGGCTGGTCCTGACGATGCGCAACGCCAAGGCCAACAAGCCGGAGGACAACACGCCATTGCTCATTGTCGGCGCCGGCAACGCCGGTGCGTGGGCCGTCAACCTCTGCAAGACGAAAAACCAGAGCTTCGGCAACCCGGTCTGCATTGTTGACGACGACCTGACAAAAAAGGGCCTGCGCGTGCAGGGTGTACCGGTGCGCGGCACGATCTCCGACATACCGGAGCTGGTGCGCAAATATCATATTCTCGAGATCGTCATCGCCATCACGACGGTCAAGGGTGACCGTTTAAGCGAAATCATCAACCTCTGCAACTCCACCCACTGCCGCGTGCGGATGATCAGTGACCCGCAGGCTGTTGACGAGAACGGCAATCCTGTGGCGGCGGGCTTCCGTGAGCTGAACACGGCGGACTTCCTCTCCCGCGACGAGATCCAGCTGAACAATGCCCAGATCTCCGAGTACCTGCATGACAAGATCGTTCTCGTCACGGGCGGCGGAGGCTCCATCGGCAGCGAGCTTTGCCGTCAGATCATGCGCTACCAGCCCCGCCGTCTGCTGATTTTTGACATCTACGAGAACTGCGCCTATGAGCTGGAAACCGAGCTGAAAAACAAGTACGGTCCCGAAGCTCCTGTTATCACCCTCATCGGCTCCATCCGCGATAAAGCACGTCTGGACGATGTGTTCGACACCTATCATCCGTCCGTCGTCTTTCACGCGGCGGCGCACAAGCATGTGCCGCTGATGGAGATCAGCCCCGCCGAGGCCGTTAAGAACAACGTCTTTGGCACCAAGAACCTGCTGACCTCCGCCGCCGAGCACGGCGTGGAGCGGTTCGTCCAGCTCTCTACAGACAAGGCTGTCAACCCGACGAACGTCATGGGCTGCACCAAGCGCCTGTGCGAGATGCTGATCCAGACCTTCTCCCGGGCCACGTCGATGACCTGCGTTGCGGTGCGCTTCGGCAACGTGCTGGGCAGCCACGGCAGCGTCATCCCGCTGTTTGAGGAGCAGATCAAGCGCGGCGGCCCTGTGACCATCACGCATCCCGATATTGTCCGCTACTTTATGACCATCACCGAGGCTGCGCAGCTCGTTCTGCAGGCCGGCGGTCTGGCGAAGGGCGGCAGCATCTACGTGCTGGACATGGGCGAGCCGGTCAAGATCATGGATCTGGCTAACCGCCTGATACGCTTCTACGGCTACGAGCCGGGCGTAAATATGCAGGTCAAGGTCACCGGTCTGCGCCCCGGCGAAAAGCTGTACGAGGAACTGCTCATGGACTCCGAGCAGGACAAGATGGCCAAAACCGCCCACAACAAAATCTTCATCGCGCCGCCCATGCAGATCGATCTGGAAAAATTCTACACCGACCTGCAGCGGCTCAAGGACTCTGCCCTGCACAACAGCGACGAGGTCGTCGACGTTCTGCAGGAGATGGTCCCGACCTACCACCCCAACCGCCGCGTGCGCGCCGACCACACCGTTGTGGCCGCCACCGGCAACACCGCGCTTTTCTCCCGGGAGGAGATTGCGCAGAAGCTCCGGGAGACAGAGCATCCCGCCGAGGAGGGCTGATTTATGTACGAGCGTTACGGCAAGCGCCTGCTGGACATTATCCTTTCGCTGGCAGCCACGATCATTCTTGCAATTCCGATGGGGCTGGTCGCGCTGTGGATCAAGCTCGACTCCCCGGGGCCGGTCTTTTTCAAGCAGCGCCGCGTCGGCAAGGGTAAAACGCACTTTAACATCCTGAAGTTCCGCACGATGCGCGGCGACACCCCGCACGACGTTCCCACGCACCTTTTGAAAGATGCGGACAGCTACATTACCGGGAGCGGTGCCTTCCTGCGCAAGACGAGCCTGGACGAGCTGCCGCAGATCTACAACATACTGGCAGGGCAGATGAGCGTCATCGGGCCGCGCCCCGCACTGTACAACCAGTACGACCTGATCGAGGCGCGCGACAAGGTCCGCGCCAACGACATCCGCCCGGGCCTGACCGGCTTAGCGCAGGTCAACGGACGCGACGAGCTGCCGATTGACGTCAAAGCCCGCTACGACGGTGAGTACGCCGCCCATGTGACATTCTGGAATGATGTAAAGATTTTCTTCCGCAGCATCACCTATGTGTTCGAGCGCCGCGGCGTCGTCGAGGGCGGCACCGGTGCCATGAACCAGACAAAAAAGGAAAAATCGTCAAAATGACGGACGTTGTACCTGCCAGGAAAACACCGGCAGGTACATTTTTTGTGCTGATTTAAAAAATGTACAAGAAAATCTTGCGATTTTCGTGAAAATATGTTGCAAAAGCCAAGCGAATTGTGTAAAATATACATTATGATGTTTTGGTTTTCAGGCAGATTACCAAACGGCAATTTTGCCAAACACGCATAGCCCGCACTGCACACCGGTGCAGACTGTCTAAATAACAGCTAAAAGGGGAGTCACATATTATGGCAAACAGGGTATTCCAGAACGTGGTCTACCAGATGAAGGACGCAGTGGATCGTGTCGTCGGCGTGATTGATGAGACCGGCACCGTCATTTCCTGCTCTGAGCTGGGACAGATTGGTGAGGTGCGCGAGGGCGTGGCCGCTGTCCGCCAGACGGCCGGGGATGCTTTCGTGCGCGATGGGTATGCCTACCATCAGTTCTCCAACGCCAAGCACAATGACTACGCCGTCTTTGTCGAGGGCACTGACACTACCGCCGAGCAGTTCGCCGCCATGCTCTCCATCAGTCTGCAGAGCATCAAGCAGTACCACGACGAAAAATTCGACAAGACGAACTTCATCAAGAACGTCGTGCTCGACAACATCCTGCCCGGTGACATCTACGCCAAGGCGCGGGAGCTGCACTTTGTCTCCGACGTGCAGCGCGTCGTACTGCTGATCCGCGTGACCTCCGGCAATGATATTTCCGCCTACGATGTCGTCAGCGGCCTTTTCCCGGACAAACAGAAGGACTTCGTCTTTAACATCAGCGAGACCGACACCGTCCTGGTCAAGGAGATCAAGCCCGACAACAACACCCGCGATATGGAAAAGCTAGCTGCCTCCATCGTCGATACGCTGCAGGGCGACCATTACATCAAGGCCGTCGTCGGCATCGGTACGCCCATCGGCAACATCAAGGACCTGGCCTCCAGCTTTAAGGAAGCCCAGATTGCCATGGAGGTCGGCAAGGTGTTTGACACCGAGCGTCAGGTCATCAGCTATGACCATCTGGGCATTGCGCGCCTGATCTACCAGCTGCCTACGACGCTCTGCGAGGCATTCCTGCGCGAGGTGTTCAAGCAGGAGAGCATCGACTCCCTCGATGCCGAGACGCTGTTCACGATCCAGCGCTTCTTTGAGAACAACCTGAACGTCTCTGAGACGAGCCGCGGTCTGTTCGTCCACCGCAACACGCTGGTCTACCGCCTTGAGAAGATTCGCAAGCTGACCGGCCTTGACCTGCGCAACTTCGATGATGCCATCGTCTTTAAGGTGGCGCTGATGGTCAAAAAATATCTGTCCGCCAACCCGGCCAAATATTGATTTTAAAAAAACTTTCACAAATGGCGCTGCACCGCAATGCAGCGCCATTTTTCTGCTTTTTACAGCCGCAAAGCACCTTGACCGCAGAGGTCTGACATGGTATTCTATTATATGTATGACTGTAACCATAACAGCAAAGCCAAACCACGGCAGGAGAACCCCGAATGATCGATTTTGAACATGTATATAAAACCTACGAAACCCACAACGATGAGAACGTCGCGCTGGAGGACATCAACATCCATATTGACGAGGGCGAGTTCGTCTTTATCCTCGGCCATTCCGGCGCGGGCAAATCCACGTTTTTAAAGCTCATCCAGATGGAGGAGAAGCCCACCGAGGGCAAGGTCTTTATCAATGGGCAGGATTTAACGCGCATCAAGCGCCGCAAGGTGCCCTACCTGCGCCGCCAGATGGGCGTTGTGTTCCAGGACTTCCGCCTGATCCCCACCATGACCGTCTATGAGAATGTCGCCTTCGCCATGCGCGTGACGAACATCTCGACCAAAAAGATCAAGGACCGCGTACCGTTTGCACTCTCCCTTGTCGGTCTGGAGGACAAAATGGACCGCCTGCCGGATGAGCTCTCCGGCGGCGAGCAGCAGCGTGTGGCCGTTGCCCGCGCGCTGGCCCACGGCCCCAAGCTCATCATCGCGGACGAACCCACCGGCAACATCGACCCCGAAATGTCGATGGACATCATGCAGCTGTTTGAGGCCATCAACAAAGTCAACATCACCGTCGTCGTCGTCACCCATGAGCACGAGCTCGTCCACAAGCTGGCCCGCAAGTACGGCAACCGCGTCATCACGCTGGCCAACGGCATGGTAGCCTCCGATACCGCTGACCCTGCTGCCGCGCGCCGCTACGCTGCCGCCATGGCCGAGCGCGAAGAGGATGACTACGAGTACGACGAGGACTGATTTGTAAGTAAGAGGGGACACCATGCGTTTTTCCAGTTTTATCTACTTGGTCGGCCAGGGCCTGCACAACCTGCGCGCCAACCGGCTGATGACCTTTGCCTCCATGGGCGTGCTGACCGTCTGCATGTTGCTGATCGGCGCAGCCTCGCTGCTGGGCATCAACATTGACCACATGGTCGAATACATAGGCAACCAGAACGAGACCGTCGTCTACATGGGCGGCACCGGCGAGAGCGAGGTCGCCACCGACGAGCAGATTGCCGCCGCCGACGCGGCCATCCGCAGCACGCCCCACGTTGTGAGCGTGACCTATATGTCGCCGGAGGACGTTCTGGCGACCTACAGCGATATGCTGAAGGATTACACAAACCTGCAGCAGGTCTTTGCCAATGACAACCCGTTCACTCCCAACTACCGCGTGACCGTGGACGACCCTGACAACATTGAGGAAGTCTCCGCCCAGCTCATGCAGATCGACGGCGTTTACAGCGTCAAGGCCCCGCTGGCTATGGCGGATACCTTCACGTCCCTGCAGAAGGTCATCAACTACGCCTGCTACGGCCTGGTCGCGGTGCTGGCCATCGTCTCCATCGTCGTCATCAACAACACGATCAAAATCACCGTCTTTAACCGCCGCAAGGAGATCGGCATTATGAAGCTCGTCGGCGCGACCAACGGCTTCATCCGCTTTCCGTTCTTTGTCGAGGGCGTCACCTCCGGCCTGATTTCGGCTGGCATTGCGTCCGGCATCGTCTGCGGCGCGTACTATGCGCTCTGCCGCTGGTATGCCGAGAATCCGTCCAACCTCTCGCAGATGTTCGGCGGCACGCTTGTCCCGCTGGAAAGCGTCTGGTACTACATCGTCGGCGGCTTTGTGCTGCTGGGCTTCGTGCTCTGCGGCCTCGGCACCGCCACCAGCATCCGCAAGCATCTGAATGTATAACAGGGGATAAAGGGAACGTATAAGACCATGAAGCATGTAAAACACGGCAAAAAGCTGATTTCGCTTCTGCTGAGCGCGGCTGTCGCCATGAGCATGACGCTTTCCACCGTCATGACGCCGCTGGCCGCCTCCTCCAGCGTCAGCGACCTGCGCCAGAAGCTGCAGGAACTGCAGTCTGAGCAGGAAAAGGTCAACCAGCAGCTCAAGGACGCGCAGAGCAACAAGGCCGACGCTGAGGCGCTCAAAACGCAGCTTGAGCAGCAGAAGGCACTGATTTTGAGCCAGATCAGCAACCTGTCCGAGCAGATCGGTTCTTTGGATGAGGAAATCGTCAACAAGCAGGACGAGATTGACCGGAAGCAGCAGGAGGTCGACCAGAAGCAGGCCGAATACGACCAGCGCTGGGCGGACTTTAAAGATCGTATGCGTGCGATGCAGCGTCTGAATGACGGCGGCTCCATCGCACTGTTGTCCAGTGCCACCAACCTGTACCAGCTGCTGACCTTTGCCACCACATTGGATCAGATCGTTAATAAGGACGAGGACACCTGCCAACAGCTTGAAAATGAGCACGCCGAGCTGGAGCAGCAGCGCGCCGAGCTGGAGCAGGCCAAGGCGGACCTGGAGGCCACGCAGGCCGATCTGGAGACCCAAAAGACCGCGCTGGACGGCAAGACGAATGAGCTTGCCCAGAATATCTCCCAGACCGACGCCAACATTTCCGCAGCGGATGCCGAAATCGAGGCCAACAAAGCGGCCCTGATCGAAGCCAACAAGGCCGTGGATAAGGCTGCTGCCGAGCTGGACGCCGCGCTGAACGCCGCCAACCAGGCTTACGGCAATGCGTCCATCCAGTGCTCGCTGGACTTTGGCCGCCCGCTGGCCACCTATAAGTACGTCTCCTGCTACTTCGGCGGCAACGGCCACCGCGGCACCGATTACGCCGCACCGGGCGGCACCGAAATCTACGCCGTCTCCGGCGGTGTCGTCACCGCTGCGGCCTACCACTGGAGCTGGGGCTACTACGTGCAGGTCTACCACGGCAAGGATGACAACGGCAATACTTATTCGACGCTGTACGCCCACATGAACAGCGCGCCCGTTGTCAGCGTGGGCCAGCCCGTGGAAAAGGGCAAGGTCCTTGGTTATGTCGGCTCCACCGGCAACTCCACAGGCAACCATCTGCACCTGGAAATGAAGGTCAACAACGTCCTGGTCAATGTCATGAACTACCTCTCATAACGAAAGGGGAATCTGTATGAAGCCGCAGAAGCACAAAACCTCCGTGCGTATTTTCTGCCTTGTAGTCGCCGTTCTGATGATACTCAGCCTTTTCTCTACGGTATTTTTCTCACTAGCCTACGGGGCATAACGCAAACACAGTAAGGAGCCATCAGACCCATGAGCAAAAAAATCAGTCTTGGCGTGGCGGCCACCATTGCCATCATTGCAATGGCCGTCACCTTCTCGCTGACCATGGTCGTTTCCATGAAGATGTTCAACACCACAGTGTCCAGCGTCAAAAACAAGGAGCGCCAGTACAACAAGCTGTCCGAAATTGATCGTTTTGTCCGCGCAGGGGAGTATTTCACCATCGACGAGGACACCCTGAATGACCGCTTGGCTGCGGGCTACATGAACGGCATCAACGACAAGTACGCCGTCTACTACACCGCCAAGGAATACAGCGAGAAGCAGTCTGTGGAGAAGGGCACACTGACCGGCATCGGCGTCGCTGTCGTCAATGACACATCCTCCGGCTACGCCCGCATCATCCGCCTGTATGACAACTCGCCCGCCGCAGAGGCCGGGATGCAGGTCGGCGGCTTCATCACCGCTATCAACGATGAGTCGACGCGCAACATCACCTCCACCGCGCGCCTGACCTCCAAGCTGCTGGGTGAGGAGGGTACGACCACCACGATCACCTACCTGACGCCGGACCGCCAGGAGCAGCAGCTGAATCTTGTCCACTCCAACTACAAAACCCCCTCCATCTACACCCATCAGATGGTCGCGGACACCTGCGGGTACATCCGCATTGACGCCTTCACCTCCGGCACGGCCAGCGAGTTCAAGGCTGCTGTGGATGAGTTGCTGCAGCAGGGAGCGAACAGCCTTGTCTTTGACCTGCGCGACAACACCGGCGAGAACCTGAACGCCGCCCTTGTGGCCGCGGATTACTGTGTGCCCTCCGGTGAGATCGCCAAGCAGCAGGACAGGGACGGCAATGTGACCGTGCTGCGCATGTCCGATGAGACCGAGATCAACGTTCCGATTGTCTGCCTTGTCAACGGCTCCACCGCGGGCAGCGCCGAGCTGTTCGCCAATGCCCTGCGCAAGATGGCCGGTGCGACGCTCGTCGGCACCAAAACTGCGGGTAAGGGCGTCGTTCTGAGCGACGCCCAGAGCTTCTCCGACGGCTCCGCCGCTTACATCACGGTGGGCCTGCTGCTCGATAACGAGGATCAGACCTGGAATGAGGAGGGTCTGCGCCCCGACATTGACGCCGCGCTCTCCGTCGACGAGCAGAACGCCTACTACGATTACACGCTTGATACTGACCCGCAGATCAGCAAGGCCGTCAACGCGGCCACGGCACTGGCCGGGCAGAACTGATTTTTATTGACTCGGAAAGGACGTCCACCGTGCCCACATTGACTGACCTGTCCACCATCCGTGACCTCTGCGCACGGTATGACTTTGCCCTGTCCAAGGGCTTCGGCCAGAATTTCATCATCAACCCCGGCATCTGCCCCCGCATTGCGGAGGCCTCCGGTATCGGCCCCGGCTGGGGCGCACTTGAGGTCGGCCCCGGCATCGGCGTGCTGACCGAGCAGCTTTGCAAGCGTGCGGACAATGTCGTCTCCATCGAGGTCGACAAGCGTCTGCCGCCGCTGCTGGAAGAGACGATGGCCGACTACGACAACTTCAAGCTCATCCTGAACGACGTGCTGAAGGTCGATTTGAAGGCTCTGCTGGCCGAGGAGTTCGGCGGCAAGCCCGTCGCCGTCTGTGCAAACCTGCCGTACTACATCACCAGCCCGATTCTGATGCGTCTGCTGGAGGAAAAGCTGCTATCCGGAACATCACCGTAATGGTGCAGAAGGAGGCCGCACAGCGCCTCTGCGCCGCCCCCGGCACGCGGGATGCGGGTGCAATCAGCTACGCCGTGGCCTATTACGCCGAGCCGAAGCTGTTGTTCAGCGTCCAACCCGGCAGCTTTTACCCCGCCCCCAAGGTGACAAGCGCCGTCATCCGCCTGGATGTACGGGAGAAGCCCGCCGTAACCGTGCCGAACGGCGACGAAGCCGCCTTCTTCGCGCTGATTCGCGCCGCCTTCTCCCAGCGCCGCAAGACCGCCGCCAACGCCATCGCCAACGGCCTGCACCTGCCCAAGGCGCAGGTCATCTCCGCCCTGCAGGCCGCCGGTCTTGATGAGCGTTCCCGCCCCGAGCAGCTGACACTGGAGAATTACTGCGCTCTGCAGACGGCACTGGCAAACACTTAAAACAGCAAAGCAAAACGCCCGGTAAGCATCACGCCTACCGGGGCGTTTTTTTAGGAGTATATAGAGTAGGGTGCAATAAGGAAAAGTTCCTCTAAATATTCCTCAAGAACAATCCACCAGCTTTATGTACAGCAGCATTCCTGAGTTCAACCCTGACTCCGCGTTATGCGATTCTACTGCGTTTACGACTTGTTTACGACCTGTTTTTTTACTGTTTAGGACGCAAAAAGACATACAAAAGCAAGAAAAAGCGCGTTGCAAAGTGGATTTGCTTTGCTAACGCGCTTTTTTGGAGCTAGTAACAGGAATCGAACCTGCAACCTGCTGATTACAAATCAGCTGCACTGCCAATTGTGCTATACTAGCGGGAACTCTAATATAATATCACAATCGGCAGGGGTTTGTCAAGAGTTACAGCAGCTCCACGCCCGAATTCCTGCACGCCTGTACCGTAGCGTCATCCCACAGGCTGACCTGTACCTCGCCGACATGGGCCTTGCCCAGCAGCAGCATGCACAGGCGGCTCTGGCCGATGCCGCCGCCCATTGTCAGGGGCAGGGTGCCATCCAGCAGCAGTTTGTGGAAGGGCAGCTCCGCGCGCTGCGGGCAGCCTGCGGCGTCCAGCTGGCGGCGCAGGGCGTCGGCGTCAACGCGGATACCCATACTGGACAGCTCCAGTGCGCAGTCCAGCGGCTTGTGCCAGAACAGGATGTCGCAGTTCAGCGTCCAGTCATCATAGTCGGGCGCGCGCCCGTCGTGGGGCTGGCCGCTCTTGAGCCTGCCGCCGATCTGCATGATGCAGACGGTTCCATGCTCTTTGGCAAAGGCATTCTCGCGCTGTTTCGGCGTGAAGTCCGGGTACCTGTCCTCGAGCTCCTGCGTCGTGATAAATGCCACCTCGCGGCCCAGGTGGATGTTGTTTTTCAGCTCGGGGAACTTCCAGCGCAGCTCGTCAGACGTTGCACAGACAGCGTCCACGATGTCCCGCACGGTCTCCTGCAGAAATTCCAGCGTGCGCTGGTCGGCAGTGATAACGCGCTCCCAGTCCCACTGGTCCACGTAAATGCTGTGCAGGTTGTCCAGCTCCTCGTCGCGGCGGACGGCGTTCATATCGGTCACAATGCCCTGACCGGGGCGGAAGCCGTACTTGTACAGGGCGTAGCGCTTCCACTTGGCCAGACTGTGGACGACCTCGGCCTGTTCGTTCAGGCTGGGCACATCGAACGCAACGGGGCGCTCGATACCGTTCAGGTCGTCGTTCAGGCCGCTGCCCTGCATGACAAACAGGGGAGCCGTGACGCGCTTGAGGTGCAGCGCCATGCAGAGCTTCTCCTGAAAGATCGTCTTGATGAGGCCGATGGCCTTCTGGGTGTCATACAAACCCAGAAGGCTTTGGTATCCTTCCGGAATGATAATGTGACTCATAATACATCCTCCTATTTCTTTTCTGGTGTATGGCTTTATGCCTTGGCGAACTGGCTCTCGTACAGCTGCTTGTAGAAGCCGCCCTGCGCCAGCAGTTCTTCGTGGGTTCCGCGCTCAATGATGTTGCCGGCCTTCATGACCAGGATCTGGTCAGCGTTCTTGATGGTAGACAGGCGATGGGCCACGATAAAGCTCGTGCGGCCCTTCATCAGCTCCTCAAAGGCATCCTGCACCAGCACCTCGGTACGGGTGTCGATGCTGGACGTTGCCTCATCCAGAATCAAAATCGGCGGGCGTCGCAGCATGACACGGGCAATGCAGAGCAGCTGCCGCTGGCCCTGGCTGATGTTGCCGCCGTCCTCGGCTACCTGCGTATCGTACCCGTTGGGCAGGCGGCAGATAAAGCTATGGGCGTGCGCCTTCTTGGCCGCGGCGGTGATCTCCTCGCGGGTCGCATCCGGCTTGCCGTAGGCGATATTCTCCGCAATCGTACCGGCCTTCAACCAGGTCTCCTGCAGCACCATGCCCAGGTTGCCGCGCAGGCTGTCGCGGGTCACATTGTCGATGGAATACCCGTCGACGCGCAGCGTACCGCCGTTGATCTCATAAAACCGCATCAGCAGATTGACCAGTGTCGTCTTGCCGCAGCCCGTGGGGCCGACCAGGGCAATGCGCTGACCCGGCACAACCTTCAGGTTCATATCCTCGATCAGCGGCACATCGTCCACATAGCGGAACCTGACGTGGTCAAACTCCACGCTGCCCGCGCCGTGGGGCAGGGCAACAGCATCCGGGCCATCGGGCACGATGGGCGTCTCGTCAATCAGGTCAAACACGCGCTGCGCACAAGCCAGCGCGTTCTGCAGTTCGGTCATAACGTCCGAAATGTCATTGAACGGCTTCGTGTACTGGTTGGCGTAGTTCAGAAAGACCGACAGCTGGCCCACCGTGATGCCGCCAGCAATGGCGACGAACGCACCCAGCACGCCGACGGCGGCGTAGACCAGCGCATTCACAAAGCGGGTGCAGGGGTTCGTGGTAGAGGAGAAGAACGTCGCCTTGACGCCGCACTTCTGCAAATCGAGGTTGATCTTATCGAAGCGTTCCTCGGCGCGGCGCTCATAGCCGAACGCGCGGACAAGATGCTCGTTGCCGACCAGTTCTTCGACCAGACTCGTCATTTCGGCGCGGGTCTCGCTCTGCACCTTGAACATAGAATAGGTGTGGGTGGCAATGAACCGCGCGACGAAAATCGACAGCGGCGTCAACGCCACAACGACCAGCGCAATGCGCCAGTCGATGAACAGCATGACTCCCAGCGTGCCCAAAATCGTCAGCACGCCGGTGAACAGCTGGGTAAAGCCCATCAGCAGACCGTCGCTGAACTGCTCCACGTCGGTGGTAATGCGGCTGATAGCATCGCCGGGGCGGTGGGCGTCCATATATTTGAGCGGCAGAATCTCCAGCTGGCCAAACGCACGGACACGCATATCACGCACGACCTGAAAGGTAATGCGGTTATTGACGACATTCATCAGCCACTGGGCCAGAGCTGTGCAGGCAATCGTGGCAGCCATCGCTATCGCAATTTTGCCAAGGCCTGCAAAATCAACCTGACCGGGTCCCAGGATCATATCCACGGCCTTGCCGGACAGTACCGGGGCCAGCAGAGTCGTGACCACTGTGATCAGCGCAAGGGTCAGCGTCAGGATGACCATGCCGGTGTAGGGGCGGATCAGCTTCAGGACGCGATGGATCGTATTCTGGTCCAGCTTTTGCTTTGTCTTGCTCATAGCGTCTTTGCCACCTCCTCCTTGCTCAACTGGCTCAGGCAGATTTCCTTATAGACCTCGCAGCTGCGCAGCAGCTCGGCATGGGGCGCGTCGCCAACCAGCTTGCCGTCATCAAGCACCAGAATGTGGTCGGCGCGCTGCACGCTGGCCGCGCGCTGGGAGACGATAAACACGGTCATGCCGTGCGTTTCCTCTTTGATTGCCTTGCGCAGGGCTGCATCCGTTGCAAAATCCAGCGCCGAGGCACTGTCATCCAAAATCAGGATCTTCGGCTTTGGTACCAGCGCGCGGGCAATCGTCAGGCGCTGGCGCTGGCCGCCGGAGAAGTTGCGGCCCGCGGTCTCCACCGGCGCATCCAGCATGCCGGGTTTGCCGCGGACAAACTCCGCCGCCTGGGCTATCTCCAGCGCCTGCCAGATTTCCTCGTCGGAAGCTCCGGGGGCGGCCCACTGCATATTGTCGCGGATCGTACCTGTAAACAGCACGGCCTGCTGGGGCACGACGCCCACCAGCCTGCGCAGTTGTGCAAAGCTGTACTGCTTTACATCATGGCCGAACAGCGCAACGCCGCCGTTGTCGGCATCGTAGAAGCGGCAGACCAGGTCGATCAGCGTCGATTTGCCGCTGCCCGTACCGCCGATGACGCCGATGGTCTCACCGGGCCTGGCCGTGAACGTGATGTCCGTCAGGCTCGGTGCGCCGGCATCCTTGTAGGTGAAGGTGACGTGCTCAAACTTAGCCGCCTCGGCAGCGTCGTTCACAGCTAGCTCTGCCGTGCCGGGATCCTGCATCGTCGTGTGGGTGTTCAGAATCTCATTGACGCGCATGCCGCTGGCCAGTGCGCGGGTGACCGAAACGACCAGATCCGCCAGACGCAGCAGGCTCAGCAGAATCTGGCTCATATAGTTGATAAGGGCAATGACCTCGCCCTGCGTCAGCTTACCGGCATCGACCTCCACACCGCCGCGCAGCAGCAGCGCCACAACGGCCAGGTTGACGACGAGATAGGTCAGCGGGTTCATCAGCGCCGAAATACGGCCTGCCGCAAATTGCAGCTTTTTCAGATGGTCATTTGTCTCCACAAAGGCGGCCAGCTCGTCCGCCTGGCGGGCAAAGGCACGCACCACGCGCGCGCCGACGTAGTTTTCGCGCGTCAGCAGCGTCACACGGTCCAAGCCGTTCTGGGCCTCATGGTAGATGGGCACGGTCACGCGCATGATGGCCCATATAATAAGCGACACCATGATCGTAACACCGATGAAAAGTAGCGTCAGCTCGGACTGATGGAGAACGCCATAATAAGCGCACCGATCACGATGAACGGCGAGCGCAGCAGCAGACGTAGCGTCAGGTTGACGCCGTTCTGTACCTGATTGATGTCGCTCGTCATGCGGGTGACAAGCGTCGGGGTGCCGATGCCGTCCAGCTCGCTGTAGCTCAGCGTGCCAATATGGCGGAACAGGTCCTTGCGCAATGCCGTGCCAAAGCCCAGCGCCGCCGTTGCGGAGAACCACTGTGCCGTCAGACTGCTGGCCAAGCCGATAGCAGCCAGCAGGACCAGCAGGCCGCAGCGCGTCCAGATGAAGGCTGCATCCTCATTTTTGATGCCCGTGTCGATGATGCTGGCAATGACCAGTGGCACAAACAATTCAAAACAGGCTTCCAGCATCTTGAAAAGCGGCGCTAACAGGGCTTGCTTCTCATAGCCCTTGATGTAGCGCATCAATTTGTGCATTGAAAACCACCTCATACGTAAAAATAAAAACAATCAGTTTATTATACCACGGTTTTCTCAATTTGTCTTGCAGAATCCCCCAGATTTCGATGATTATTTATTGGCCCGGCGTCTATACTTTCAATGGGTACTTTTCAGAGGAGGATTTGCAGATGTTCTGGGTCTACAGATATAAAGGTTTTTCCTTCACGGCGGCACGCACCGTGCACACGGCGCTGGTGCTGGCGGGGCAGCAGGGGTGCAGCCAGGCGGATACCGGCCATTTGCTGCTGGCGCTGGTGCAGACAGCACAGGGGACAGCGGCGGATTTTCTGCGCGCAAGCGGGTGACATCCACCGCCCTGGCCGAGCATACCGCCGCCCACGCGGCGGGCCGTCCGCGCCGCCTGCACAGCCGGGACCTTGCCCCCGGAGCCTGAGCAAGGCCATGGAGTTTGCCGTGCTGGTGCGCACGCGGCCAGTGCCGCCAGGGCGGAGAACGAGCACCTGCTCTGCGCCATTCTCGAGGACTCGTCCTGCACGGCCAGCCGGTGGCTGGCGGCTCTGGGCATCGAGCTGCCGCAGGCCGCGCGGGAATGCCGCCAGCTTTCCGGTCAGCTTGTGCCTGCCCGCCCAG
>ENA-OQCG01000024-OQCG01000024.1-human-gut-metagenome-genome-assembly--contig:-NODE-24-length-25622-cov-1.916297_pt1 | contig 25622 bp, 24 predicted proteins | sample MGYA00242758_ERZ504577 | MGnify/ENA primary metagenome ERZ504577 (study PRJEB26092, sample SAMD00036248) | human gut metagenome | host: Homo sapiens | study: EMG produced TPA metagenomics assembly of...
CATGGGGTCACACTTCCTATTCTGTAGTATATTGTCATTATATTGCACAAGACTGAAAAGCGCAAGACGGTATTCGGCATTTTTGTCAACAACCAACTTTTCCAAAAATAGTAAATGGTAAAAAGTGCACAATAAAATACCTGCAAAAATCCGGCGATGTGCCGAAAAGAGGCGGAATAGCAAGATTGTAAAACAGGTGGGCAAGATAATAATTGCTAAAAAGCCGGAAAAGCACTACACTTAAATCACCGCGAAAGGGATGTAATCCCGACACAGAATTTACACTTAGGAGGAAAACACAAATGAAGAAGATCGTTGCACTTTTGATGGCTTCTGCTATGGCAGCATCTCTGGCTGCTTGTGGTGGCAGCGCTCAAAGCTCGGAAGCTACCTCTGCTGCTCCCGCTGAATCCACGGCTGCCGAGTCTACGGCCACCGATGGCAAGAAGTACGAGGGCGTTGAGTTGACCATGTGGTCAATGTGGTCTGCCGGTGAGGTTCAGGCAAATGCAATTCAGGCCGCCGCCGACGCTTTCGAAGCTGAAACCGGCGCACACGTCAACATCGAGTGGAAAGGCCGCGATGTCAACACCCTGATTTCTGCCGCTCTGGAATCCGGCGAAAAGCTGGACATCTTTGAGGATGACTACAACCGTATCGGTCACGCTTACGCCCCCTACACCTACGACCTGACAGAGATGGCAAACGCTGTCGGTTATGATGACTTCAGCTATGCTTGCTTCAATGATCAGTCCAAAGAGTGGGCCGGCTATCTGAACTCCATCGTAGAGCAGCCCAGATCGGCGGTATCTTCTACAACAAGGATGTTTTCGATGCCTGCGGCATCACCGAGACCCCTAAGACTTGGGACGAGTTCCTGACCGTCTGCCAGACCATTAAGGACAACGGCTATGAGCCGCTGGCGCTGGACGGTGCTTACGCAAACTTCAACTTCTACAATCATCTGGTTCGTCATCTGGGCGAGGACGCTATTGCCGAGCTGGGCAAGAACGGCGGCTGGGCTGACAACGAGGCTGCTGTGACGGCTGCACAGGAAATCATTGATTTCGTGAATGCCGGTTATCTGGCCGAGGGCGCACCCGATGCCTACCCCGCCAGCCAGACCAAGGTCGGTCTTGGCACGGCTGCTATGGTCGTCTGCGCAAACTACGTTACCTCTGAGGTTGACGCTGCTGTTGGCGAGCCTGTGAACTGGGGCTTCTTCAACTACCCCGAAGTCGAGGGCAATGTGGATGCTTCTGCTTATGCCGGTGCTAACTCTCTGGCTATCTCCTCTAACTGCGAGAACCCGCAGGCCGCATTTGACTTCATTATGACCATCGTTACCGGCACCTGCGGTCAGGAGCTGGTTGACAACGGCGGTCAGATCCCCGCTGACACCCGCCTGAAAGAGTCTGTCCTGGCAGGCTCTGTTGAGACGCTGAAGAACACCACCACTCCGATGAGCTGGTGTGGCTCTCTGAACACGCTGGACGGCTGGTCCTCCATCAAGAGCTCCATGATCGAGCTGTTCGAAGGCAAGTACGCAACCGGCGCTGACTACTGCGCTTACTTGGATACCCTGTGCGGCTAATCCTATAATAAATCACGGTACGCCGTCAAGCGGTGCGGCTGTAATGGATTTATTCAGGATTCCCTCAATCTGAACGGAGGCGGCACCTGAATGGGTGCCGCCTTTGCTTATGACATTTCATTTTTGAGGTATTACCAGTATGAAAAAGAACAAGACAATGATTTTCCTATTCATTCTGCCCACCGTTCTTTGCCTGTTGTTCATGTATGTCTATCCGGTCGTTCGGACAGTTATCATGAGTTTCTTTAAGGTAGAGAGCCTTACGGCAACTACAAGCACATGGAGCTTCTATGGGCTGCAAAACTATTTCAAAATCCTGCGCAATGCCGGTTTTATCAGTTCCATGAAAAACATGGTGATGATTTGGCTGGTAGGCGGCATCATTACCATGTGCCTGTCCATGTTGATGGCCGTAATTTTGACCAGCGGCATCCGCGGCGCAAAATTCTTCAAGGCCGCCATTTATATGCCCAATATCATCAGCGCCGTAGCACTGGCCACCATGTGGATTCAGTATGTGTTCAACTATGATTATGGTCTGCTGAACCAGATTGTCAAAGCATTCGGCGGCGAGAATGTCCGCTGGCTGGGTACAGACCTGATTTTCTGGGCTATGATGATTGCTTTCATCTTTGGCAGCGTTGGTTACTATATGCTGATTTTTATCAGCGGCATCGAAGGTATCCCGCAGGATTTGTACGAAGCTGCCACTATCGACGGCGCGAATATCTTTGACCGCTTCTTCCAGATTACGCTGCCCCTGCTGAAAGGCGTCATCCGCACCTGTGTTACTTTCTGGAGCATCAATGCTACCACATTCTTCCTGTGGACGAAGATGTTCTCCCCCATCAACACGGAAACGGCCACTATTGTGCCCGTTGTGTACCTGTACGATACGGTGTTTGGAGGCAAGGGCGTTGTCGAGCGCGATGCTGGTGCAGGCGCAGCGGTTGGCGTTGTGCTGACTTTGATTATCATTGCTGTGTACGTTATCACCAACCTGATCTTGAAAGACTCGGATCTGGAGTATTAAGGTAGGAGAGCAGTTATGGGAAAATATCACGATAGAATCAACTGGAAGAAAAGAGCTTTCGGCTTCTGCCCGGTTATATCATTGTTTGCGCGTGGGTCGCGCTTACGGCTGCCATCCTGTTCTGGATCGTCTGCGCCAGCCTTTCCTCAACAAAGGAAATTCTGACGGGCCGTGTTATGGACTTTTCCAATGGTCTGAAGTGGGATAACTACGTCACAGCTTGGAACACCCAAAATGTATCGCTGTATTTCTTCAACAGCTTGGTTTATGCCATTGTTTCCTGTGTGGGCGTATTGCTTATTTCCGCGCCCGGTGCTTATGTGCTTTCTCGCTGGAAGTTTGTCGGCGGTAAGGCCATCCGTATCGGCTTGGTCATTGCCATGAGTGTTCCCACCATTATGATCATCATGCCGCTGTACTCTTTGGCTGTGCAGTGGGGCATCAAGGGTCGTGTGCTGTTGGTTGTGCTGTACATTATGCTGCGCGTACCATACACCACGATTTATCTGTTGGATTTCTTCTCCTCGCTGTCCCGGTCTTATGAGGAGGCAGCCTACATTGACGGATGCAGCCATTCTCGGACATTCTGGCAGATTATGCTGCCGCTGGTTCAGCCCGCCATTATTACGGTTACGATTTTCAACTTCATGTCTGTGTGGAACGAGTTCTTCATGGCGTTGATTTTCACTACCAGCGATTCTATGACCCCTGTTGGTGTCGGTTTGTTGCAGATTGTCAACGCAATGAAATATTCCGGCCAGTACGGTGCTATGTTTGCTGCAGTTATCATTGTGTTCCTGCCTACTTTCCTGCTGTATCTTTTCCTGTCTGAAAAGATTATTGTCGGTGCTACCAGTGGCGGCGTTAAGGGCTGATTTAACTTTCCTCCATTCAAAATATTACGTTTCAAGGAGAATCCTTATATGAATGATGTAAGAAAAATGGGCCGTGTAACGATCCCCACCGATATGGACGCCGTCCCTGAAACCCTCGACCTGCTCAAGCGCTGGGGCGCGGATGCCATCCGCGACTGCGATGGCACTGAGTTCCCGCAGGAGCTAAAGGACACCGGCGCAAAGATTTACGCCACCTATTACACTACCCGTAAGGACAACGCGTGGGCAAAGGCCAACCCCGACGAAACCCAGCAGTGCTACATTATGACGCCGTTCTACACCGCTGAAGGCGGTGCGCTGACCATCCCCCTGATGACGGGCATCAGCCGCGAGCTGATGAAGGTCAACGACCACGACGATATTGCCCGCTGGTGGGAGGTCATCGACCGCACAACGGGCGAACCGCTGGATGCCGCCGCGTGGCATTATGACGCAGCAACCGAGAGCGTCGTTATCAACGCCTCCGCCGCCTACCACGAGTACACGGTCAGCTTTTTGGCGTACCTAATTTGGGACCCCGTGCACATGTACAACTCCGTCATCAACGACTGGAAGGATGTCGAACACCAGATCCCGTTCGACGTGCGCCAGCCCAAGACCCACGCCTACACGATGCGCCGTCTGCGGGAGTACCTCGAAAGCCATCCTTATGTAAATGTTGTTCGTTTCACGACGTTTTTCCACCTGTTCACGCTCGTCTTTGATGAATTGCGCCGTGAAAAGTACGTTGACTGGTACGGCTACTCTGCTTCCGTCTGCCCCTACATTTTGGAGCAGTTCGAGAAAGAAGTCGGCTACAAGTTCCGCCCGGAGTTCATCATCGACCAAGGCTACTACAATAACCAGTACCGCGTACCCAGCAAGGAGTACAAGGACTTTCAGGCATTCCAGCGCCGTGAGGTGGCCGGTCTGATGAAAGAAATGACCGACATCGTCCACGAATACGGCAAGGAAGCCATGATGTTCTTGGGCGACCATTGGATTGGCTGTGAGCCGTTCATGCCGGAATTTCAGAAATCCGGCGTCGATGCCATCGTCGGCAGCGTCGGCAACGGCAGCACGCTGCGCCTGATCTCCGACATTCCCGGCGTCAAGTACACCGAGGGCCGTTTCCTGCCCTACTTCTTCCCCGATACTTTCCACGAGGGCGGCGACCCTGTGCGCGAGGCCAAGGAGAACTGGGTCACGGCCCGCCGCGCGATCCTGCGCAAGCCCATTGACCGCATCGGCTACGGCGGCTACCTGAAGCTGGCCTGCGAGTTCCCGGAATTCCTCGACTACGTCGAGAGCGTCTGCAACGAGTTCCGCGAGCTGTATGAGAATATCAAGGGCACGACGCCCTACTGCGTCAAGACCGTGGCTGTGCTGAACAGTTGGGGTCAGCAGCGTGCTTGGGGCTGCCACATGGTCCACCATGCACTGTATCAGAAGCAGAATTACAGCTATGCAGGTGTTATTGAAGCCCTATCCGGCGCACCGTTTGACGTGAAGTTTATCAGCTTTGACGACATCAAAACTAACCCGAATGTGCTGGATGGCATTGATGTACTTATTAATGTCGGCGACGGCGACACCGCCCACACCGGCGGCAAAGTCTGGGAAGACCCGGAGATTTCCTCTGCTGTCAAGGGCTTTGTCCATCGTGGCGGCGGTCTGATCGGCGTCGGCGAACCGGGCGGTCACCAGTATCAGGGTCGTTATCTCCAGTTGGCTGCGCCTCTCGGCGTAGAGAAAGAAACCGGCTTCACCCTAAACTACGACAAGTACAACTGGGACGAGCACCGCGACCACTTCATTCTGGCCGACTGCCCCGACCATGACGTTGACTTTGGTGAGGGCAAAAAGAGCATTTTTGCGCTGGAGGGCACAGAAATTCTGATTCAGCGTGACAAGGAAGTCCAGATGGCCGCGCACGAGTACGGCAAGGGTCGTGGTGTTTATATCAGTGGTCTGCCGTACAGCTTTGTGAACAACCGCGTGCTGTACCGTGCCATCCTGTGGGCCGCCCACGATGAGGCTGACCTGCATAAATGGTTCAGCACGAACTACAATGTCGAGGTTCATGCCTACGTCAAGAATGGCAAGTATTGTGTGGTAAATAATACCTATGAGCCGCAGGACACCACCGTTTATACCGGCGACGGAAGCAGCTTTACCCTGCACATGGACGCAAACGAGATCAAATGGTATAATCTGTAAAGCAGGAAAAAGGCGTGCCGTACTGTGCGGCACGCCTTTGGCTGCAAAAACATTGATATGAGGTTTGTTATGGATAAACGTCCTAATATTATCCTGCTTATGGCAGACCAGATGCGCGGCGACTGCCTTGGTATTGCCGGTCACCCGGATGTAAAAACACCGTTTCTCGATGCACTGGCCGCAGAGGGCGTGCGCTATGAAAACGCCTATTCTGCCTGTCCGACCTGTGTTCCCGCACGTGCCTCTCTTTACACAGGTATGTCACAGGAACACACTGGCCGCGTCGGGTATGAGGATTTAGTGCCGTGGAACTATACCCACACGCTGGCTGGGGAACTGAGCAAGGCGGGCTATTATACGCAGTGCGTCGGTAAAATGCACGTCCACCCGCTGCGCAATAATTTGGGATTCAACGATGTACGGCTGCATGATGGCTATCTCCATGCCTACCGTCGCCCCACTACGCCCAGTTATGAAGACCAGCGTGTGGCCGATGACTATTATTGGTGGCTCAAGCAGCAGCTTGGTGTGGATGCAGACCCCGTAGATACTGGCTTGGACTGCAACAGTTGGGTGGTTCGTCCGTGGATTTACGAAGAAAGTACCATCCCACCAACTGGGTCGCCAGCGAGTGCCGGGATTTTCTGCGCCGCCGTGACCGTTCTAAACCATTTTTCTTGATGGCCAGCTTCGTGCGGCCGCATCCGCCGCTGGACGCCCCGGAATATTATTTGAATTTGTACAAAGATAAGTCGCTGGCCGAACCTTGGCGCGGCGACTGGAACGACTGCGTCCGCTGGGAGCGCGACGGTCACAGTTACCATGCCCAGACTGCACCCTCGGATGAAAGCTATATTCAGCAGCTGCGGGCGGGCTATTATGCTGCCATCACCCATATGGATCATCAAATCGGACGCTTGATTTCCGCGCTGGTGGAAGAACAGATTATGGATAACACCGTGATTTTGTTTGTCTCCGATCACGGTGAAATGCTGGGCGACCATTTGATGTTCCAGAAAGCAAAACCATTCCAAGGCAGTATCCATGTACCACTGTTTATCTCCGGGCCGGAGCGTTACATCGGAAAGCGCGGCACGGTTCGCACGGACTTGGCTGAACTGCGGGATGTTATGCCCACGCTGTTGGAACTGGCAGGAGCCCCGATTCCCGAAACGGTGGACGGCACCAGCCTGTTGCACCCGCTAGACCGCGAATACCTGCATGGGGAACACACGCTGGGTGAAGATTCCATGCACTTTATCCTGACAAAAGAGGATAAATACATCTGGTACTCCCAGACTGGACGGGAACTGTACTTCAACCTGCGCGATGACCCGCACGAAACAAAAAATGCACTGGACGAAAACCCGGAGCGTGTAGCTGAACTGCGTGCCCTGCTGATTAACGCCTTAAAGAACCGTGAAGAACAGTACACAGACGGTCATACCTTGTTTGTGGGCAAAACGCCCCTGACCGTATTGCAGAACACCGAGGTGTTATGAAGCAGCTTCAATTTCTGATAAAACCCGCAGCCGGATTTTGCAATATGCGCTGCCACTATTGCTTTTATCGGGATGAGCAGCAAAACCGTAGCACTTCCGAAGATTGCATGATGACCTTGCAGACAGCCGAGACATTGATACGACGCTGTTTTGAGGAACTTGACCAAGGCGGCTTTGTTTCGTTTGCTTTTCAGGGCGGAGAACCAACCTTAGCAGGGCTGGATTTCTTTCTGTTCTTTACGCAGACAGTGCGAAAGTACAACCAAAAGTGTGTAACGGTGCAGTATGCCATCCAGACAAACGGCCTTGCTGTTGCCGAAGAATGGGCGAAATTTTTCCGCGAAGAAAACTTCCTTGTTGGTATCAGCTTAGACGGTACTCCAGATGTACATGATGCTTTGCGCCCAGATGTTTCCGGCGACGGAACATGGACAAGGGTCATGCAGATGATCAAACTGCTGGAGCAGTATCATATCGAGTGCAACCTTTTATGTGTTGTCACCAAGCGTCTGGCTAAAAAGGCGGAACGTGTGTATAAGTCTATGAAAGCAACGGGTGTGCGCTATCTCCAATTTATCCCTTGCTTAGACCCCTTGGGCGCGCAGCGAGGAATCGAAAATTACTCTCTTTCGCCGGAACTGTACGCGCAATTTTTGTGCGCCCTGTTTGACGCATGGTATCGTGACTGGAAAACAGGTGTCTATGTCAGTGTTCGCCTGTTTGAAGATTATATACAGCTGCTCATGGGCGCACCGACGGGAACTTGCTCCACCACCGGCGCGTGCGGTTCTTACATGGTTGTGGAGGGCAGTGGCGCTGTTTACCCGTGCGATTTTTACTGTTTGGACGAGTACAAACTCGGAACGATTCAAAATGACTCTTTACAATCGTTGCTTTTGGGGGAGAAAATGCGCATCTTTATAAAGGATGGCCGGAATGTCCCCGCAGAATGTCAGCAATGCAGATGGGTAAACCTATGTCACGGCGGCTGCAAGCGTGACCGTAATACAGCAGACAAAGCCCAACGCAGTTACTATTGCAAGGCACTGCAAAAGTTTTTTGCCTACGCTGAACCCCGAATGCGTGAAATGGCCCGTGCGGTGCAGATGTACCGCTGAAAAGGAGACAGATTCTATTGGACAAGAAAAATAAATATTGGCAGTTGTTCCTTTCTACCTTTAAACTCAGCGCGTGTACATTCGGCGGCGGGTTTGTCATTATCCCTCTCATGCGGGAGCGCTTTGTGAAAGAACTGCACTGGATTGAGGAGGAAGAAATGTTGGACCTGACGGCCATAGCCCAGTCCAGCCCCGGCTCTATCGCCATCAATGCCTCTATTCTGGTGGGTTACCATGTGGCAGGAATCCCCGGTGCATTGATTACCGTAGTTGGTTCAGCACTGCCGCCGCTGATTATCATTTCCATCATTTCTGCTTTCTACCAAGCATTTCGCTCCAACAAGTATGTGAGCATGGCTATGGCCGGTATGCTGGCCGGTGTGGCGGCAGTCATCTTTGATGTAGTCATCAATATGGCATGGCCCATTCTGAAAAAGAAGCGCCTGCTGCCCATCGCTGTGATGCTGGCGGCTTTCGTGGCGACTCGCTTTTTCTCCGTGAACATTATCCTGATTATTCTGGTCTGCGGTGTGATTGGTGCGTTGGATACGCTGTATCTGCAAAAGAAGGAGGTCGAGGAATGATCTATCTGGAACTGTTCTGGAGTTTCTTTCAAGTCGGCCTGTTCAGCATCGGCGGCGGGTATGCAGCCATGCCTTTAATTCAAGACCAAGTCGTGGATATTCACCCTTGGTTGACAATGACGGGGTTTGCCGACATTATGGCCATTGCTGAAATGACTCCCGGCCCTATCGCTCTTAACGCGGCAACCTTTGTGGGAATTCAGGTGGCTGGGCTGCCGGGAGCGCTGATTGCCACTATCGGCTGTATCTTCCCATCCTGTGTCATTGTGATGACTTTGGCTTATGTGTACTACCGCTTCCGTGGCTTGAGCATTGTGCAGGGGGTTTTGGCAGGGCTGCGCCCCGCTGTAATCGCTATGATTGCCTCTGCCGGTATCTCGTTGATGATTCTGGCACTATACGGCCAACGTACTCTTCCAGCAGATTTGAGCAGCTTTGACTTGATGGCGCTGGTAATTTTCCTTGCAGGCTTTTTCGTCCTGCGCAAGTGGAAGCCCAGCCCAATCAAGGTTATGGCGGGTGCCGCCGTGGCAGGCGTTGTGTTGTACAGCATCACGGCCTGATACAAAACCGAGAGGATGTATATGAAATGAACAAGATTTTAGCCGCGTGGGCGTGGAACGGCCCGGTGTCCGAGCCAATCGCCTATGGCGAAGGGCATATCAACCAGACGTATGCTCTCACCGAACAAGCAACGCAAAAACGCTATATTCTGCAAAAAATCAATACTGATACATTCAAAGACCCGGACGGTCTGATGGAAAATATTTGCGGTGTAACGGATTTTCTGCGCGAAAAGGCCAAACAGCGCGGGGCTGACCCGGAACGTGCCACGCTCCATGTTGCGCTGACCAAAGCTGGAAAGCCCTATTATAAGGCCGCCGACGGCGGTTGTTGGCGTGTCTATGACTTCGTGGAGAACACCGTCTGCTTGCAGCAGGTGCAGTCCTCCGAAGATTTTTACCAAAGCGCCGTTGCTTTTGGCAATTTCCAACACCAGCTTGCCGACTACCCGGCAAACACCCTGCATGAGACGATTCCTCACTTCCATGATACACCAAAACGCTTCGCGGACTTCCAGCGTGCTGTGGCTGAGGACCGCATGGGACGCGCCGCACAGGTGCAGCGCGAAATTGAGTTTGTCCGCGCCCGTGAAGCGGATTATCATGTTATGGTGGACCTGCTGACAGCGGGCAAACTGCCGTTGCGCGTCACCCACAACGACACCAAGCTGAACAATATCCTGTTCGACAAAACGACTGGGGAGGGGCTGTGTGTTATCGACCTCGACACTGTCATGCCGGGGCTGGCCGCGAACGATTTTGGCGATTCAATCCGTTTTGGCGCTAACCACTGCGCCGAGGATGAATCCGACCTCTCGAAAGTGAATTTCAGCATGGAACTGTTTGAAATTTACACCAAGGGCTTCTTGCAGGCAGCAGGTGAAGCGTTCACCCCGCTGGAAAAGCAGACCCTGCCGTGGGGTGCCAAACTGATGACGATGGAATGTGGTATGCGCTTCCTCGCCGATTATCTGGAGGGCGACCACTACTTTCACATCAACTACGAGACTCAAAACCTCAACCGCGCCCGAACCCAGTTCAAACTGACCGCCGACATGGAGAAAAGCTGGGATGTTATGCAGAAAATCATTGAGAAATATTGCTGATAGATATTTGATGCTCTTTTTTCTGCGTTTTGCGTAATGCAAAATCGCGTTTTCTCCTTTTTATAACGCCCGCGCCTGAAAAGCGCGGGCGTTTTTTACTCTACGTCGAGGTCAATAAGTTGAACACCGGGATTCTGGATGCTTGGTGAAAAAGCACAGCGCAAGCTGTACATTTTACAACAATAGTGTAGAAAGCATAGCCCCTTGCACTGGGCCACCCTTACGCACCGAAATACGATGTAAGTATAGTTACATTACGTTTCAGGCCCGACAGCCAAATTGGTTGTCGGGCCTTTTTCGTGCTTGTCTTTTTGAATATGCACGTTGAAACGATATTTTTATTGCGCTCGTGCACCTCCTTTTTGAGCTTCTATTCAATGAAACTCAAAATTTTGGAGGTAAATATGTCCAGAAAAAAGGATGCCAATAAATATTGGATTTATGGTGAGGATGCCGCACTGGCCGCGCAGTTTACCGCGTATTTGGCCACGGTGCTGAAGAACCGCAGGTTGACCTATATCCGCCATCTGAAGAAGATTCAAAAGGTGGAATGTTCCTATGAATATGCTGCCGAAACCATTGAACACGTAGATTCCATCCGGGAGGAATCCTTGGAATCTGCAGTAGAAGCCAAACTGATGTGGGAGGCTATCAAGCCCTATTTGCACAAGCTCTCCCCGAAAGAATGTGAGGTTATGATTTGCTTGTACATTGACCGGCTTTCGATTGCCGATACGGCGACGAAGCTGAAAATCAAGCCTGACACCGTGAGTACGCACAAACACAATGCAATCAATAAAATCCGCAAGGCAATGGGGGAACACTGATGGGAGCATATAGAGAACTGCTGGCACAGGCCAAGAAAGCCAACCACACCGCTATCCAAAAGCTGTATGAGCGCTACTACACATTGCTGCGCAGTTACAGCTTTGTAAATGGCCGCTTTGACGAAGATCTGTTTCAAACACAGGTCATTGAATTTCTGATTGCGGTTTCCAAATTTCGTATGTGAGCAGCGCGAAAAATAATTTTAATTTTTCCCTCAAGGTTTTTATTTTTGCAGAGTATATAAGTTATAGAGGGTGTTGAAAGGCCCTCTCCCCTTGAGAGAACCTTGAAAGCAGAATAACCAGACCATTGGCTACATAAATTCGATCTTGCCGCAACCCACGGAGCGACGGCAAGCAGACTCTAAGGCGTGTGCAGCGGTTTAGCTATGATAGGATATTCCTGTCGCTATAAACGCGCTCACAGGCGCTCAGAGGGGCGGCGTGGAACACCGCCTATGCGATGAAAGGGTCGATCATTATGATACGCACCGTTGCGATACCCTCAAGGAATCGGCGGTACTGCCAACAATGTGGTACAGGACGCGGGCGCTGCTCCAGCAGCCGGGTCAATGGTCTGCCCTATATCCGGGAAGTAGTGTCGAATAGGATATACAATTTAATTTCAGATTATGGCGGTCACTTGTTTTCCACAGGTGACCGCCATGCTTGTGGAATTAAATCCGCAATTATTTTTGAGAGGAGTTGACGATTATGGGAGAACCATTTGGAAAGCGAGAAATTTTCCGAAAATACCCCGATGTAGTGGACGTACCACAGCTTTGCGAGATGCTGGGCGGTTCGCGGCCCGTGAGTAAGAAAACGGCATATCGTATGCTGAATGCAGGGAAAATCAAGGCATTTCGCATCGGACGCAGTTACCGCATCCCCAAGGTAAACGTAATTCGCTTTTTGCAGAACGAAACACCCGAAGATTGCAACACTGTCAATGCGACAATCGACAGCGTGGAGTAAAAAAGCGCATATCCGCTATCATATAGGTGTCACCATTACCGTCAGATAGTCGGAAAGGAGCAACGCAATGAAAACGAAAGTTACAGGCTATCTTACGCAAAAACACGGATTCTATTATGTCGTTCTGAATCTGCCCACAGATGAAAAAGGAAAGCGAAACCGCAAAACGCTGAGTACAGGGTTGTCCACCGACCGCAATGCAACCAAGGCCAAGGCGCTGCTCCTGACGATGATCCGCGAAGCCAATGCCGGAGAGGAAGTGCGTGGTGTAAACGAGCGTCAACCAAAAAGCCAAAACAAAACGGAAGATGAAAGATGGAATTCACCTTGGCCGGGTATGCTGTTCTCGGATTACCTTGAATTTTGGTTGCAATGGAAACGCAAAAGCTGGGAAGAAATTACTTATTCCGGCTATTGCCAGAATGTCAGATCGTGGATTGGGCCGTATTTTGCTAAACGGAAAGTACGTTTGAACGAAATCACAGTGCTGGATATTGAAATGTTCTACACCCACGAAATTAACAAGCGCGGCATCAGCGGGAACACAGTTCTCCATTACCACGCCAACATCCGCAAGGCTTTATCTGACGCGGCAAAGCTCAAATTGATTCCCTATAACCCTGCTGCCGAAGTGGAGCGCCCCAAAAAAGATAACTTTGTTGCCAGCTATTATTCAGCGGATGAATTGATGGAAGTGCTGCCTATTTTTGCAAATACCAAAATGGAACTTCCTGTCATGCTTGCTGCGTTCTATGGATTGCGCCGCAGCGAGGTAATCGGTCTGCAATGGTCGGCCATCGACTTTGAACGGAAAATCGTCACGATTTCACGCACCTTTGAACGCATCAATGTGGATGGCAAAATGGTGGACGTTTCCAAGTGCCGTACAAAAAACAAGGCCAGCTTCCGCAGTTTACCTCTGATTCCCGCAGTAGAACAGGCTTTACTGAAAGCCCAAAAACGCCAGCACCAGCAAATGAAACTTTGCGGCGGCAGCTACTGCAAGGAATATAAGGACTACATCTGCGTGGATGATATGGGTCATCTTGTGACCCCGGACTATGTGACACGGGTTTTCCGCGAAATGCTCTTGAAGAATGGTTTTCGCCCGATTCGCTACCATGACCTCCGCCACTCCTGCGCCAGCTTGCTTATCAAGAACAAAGTCACAATGAAAGAGGTGCAGATGTGGTTGGGGCATTCCAGCTTTTCCACCACAGCCAATATTTACGCCCACATCGACGTGGACAGCAAGATGGAAGCCGCAAACATGATTGCCAGCAAAATCAACCTTGGCGAACTTCCCGAAAAAAGAAATCTCCCAAGCAAAAAATTGCTTGAGAGAACCGACAAGCCCAGCGGAGATTGAATCCGTTTTGTCTGCCATTTGGGGTAAAAGTGGCAGACAAAATGGCAGACAAGCCGAAATCTTGTCTGCCACACAAAAAATACCTAAGCCGCTAAAAGCTTAGGTATAAGGAATGCCGGTGATGGGGGTCGAACCCATACGGTGTCACCACCAACGGATTTTGAGTCGCCCCAAATGAGCGGAAATATGCGGTGTTTTTAGGAATTTCAAGGAACTTATTTTCTGCTCTTCTTCAACGAAAAGATGCCGCATTACGGCATAATTTTCAAATTTTCGAACGCACTCTCGATTGAAAAGCTGGCAGACCCAACGGAATCGAAAATTGTTCTTACATTGTGGACAATCTTTCAAAAATGGCAGACCAAAAACTATTGCATTCGGAAAATAAAAGTACATAAAAAACGGCAGTACCCAATAGCGGACATTTTTCTACTATCTAACGGTTTGGCGACCCGCTATTATTCAAAAACTGTCATTCTGCCACTTTGTTACACTTGTCAAAACTATCCAAGGGGAAACTGTATCTTTTTATAGGAATGGGCTGCGGCGCCGTTCCTCTCCCCCACACCCCCTCTCCAGCTGGCTGAAGAAACAGCCAACTGAAAAAGAGAATATCGGCTCTTATAAGCATCTTACCTGTCCACAGGCAAGGTGCTTTTTTAATTTCAAAAATCGGAGGTCATCATGGGCAAATATCAAAAGAACATCGAGGCTGCGCGGCGAATCAGCGTAGTGCAGTATCTCGAAACCTATCACCCCGGCGAACTGGTTCGCAAAACGGACAAGGAGTATTGCACCAAGACGCACAGCAGCCTTGTTATCACGCCTGCAAATGGGCTGTTTCACTGGTTTTCGCAGAGCAAAGGTGGCAACAATGCACTCGACTATCTGGTAAAGGTCGAGGGCATGGATTTTGTCTCAGCGGTACGGTTGCTGAACGAAATGACACCGATGCCGGTCTCTGTTCAGACGGTTAAGGCAGCACCTGTGCAGCAGCAGACATCCCGCCCCTTTGTGCTGCCGCCTGCTGACAGGAACACCGAAGCTGCAACGGCCTATCTGTTGCACCGCGGTATCAGCCCGAAAGTGCTGCGCTACTGTGTGGGTAGTGGAATCCTATACCAAACCACGCGCGGCAACTACCGCAACTGCGTTTTTGTGGGCAAAGATGAAAACGGCGTACCGCGCTCTGCTTTTCAGCGCGGCTGTCAAGGCAGCTTTCGCGGAGATGTCGCGGGCAGCCAAAAACAGTATGGCTTTCTGATTCCCGCCGAATCGGAAAACTGCGATACCGTTGAGATCTACGAAGCTCCTATTGATGCCATGTCCGGCGCAACGCTGCGGCAGTACAAACATGATTCCCCGTGGCGCAGCGTCCACTACTTGGCGCTGGGCGGGTTGAACCATCAGCCGATTGACTACTTTTTGCAGCAGCATCCAGAAGTAAAGCGCGTGTCGCTTTGCTTTGACCGTGACGACCCCGGACGGAACTTCACAAAAATTGTTGCGAAACGGCTTGCAGAACGCGGATATATCGTACAGGACACGCCCCCAGCCATAGGCAAGGATTATAACGACTATCTGCTGGCGGCTCGTAGACTTATCAGCATGGAACGGTAAAGGAGTGGAACATGAAAACTATTGCAGTTGCAAACCAAAAAGGCGGTGTGGGCAAAACGACCACCACAGTAAACCTCGGCACAGCACTTGCGGCTATGGGCTACAAGGTGCTGTTGGTGGACGCCGACCCGCAGGGCGATTTGAGCAGCTATCTCGGCTATGAGGGCACCGAAAACGGCGCAACAATCAGCGACCTAATGGAATCGGTTATCAAGGACGAAAAGCCGCCAGAAGTAGTAATTCACCATGAAGAAAAGGTGGATTTCATTCCTTCCGACATTGGTCTGTCCGATATGGAAGTGAGCCTTGTAAACGTTATGGCGCACGAGAAAATCATGGAACAGGCATTGGAGCCGTTCAAGGATAAATACGACTACTGCTTGATCGACTGTATGCCCTCGCTGGGCATCATCACCGTAGCATCGCTTGTTGCGGCTGACAGGGTGTTGATTCCTGTGCAGGCGCAGCATTTCGCCCTCAAAGGTCTGGTGTCCCTGTTCAAATCCGTCAACCAAGTGAAGCGCCGTATCAATTCCCGGCTGGATATTGACGGCATTGTGCTGACGATGGTGGACAAGCGCACCAACCTTTCCAAAGATGTGTGTGCTGCCCTGCGCAGCGCCTACGGTCACGCGCTGAAAATTTACCGTGCAGAAATCCCGGTCAGTACGCGCACAGCAGAAAGCGCCGCCAGTACACATAGCGTGCTGACCTACGTGCCAACGGCCCGGCCAGTTTGGCATACAAAGCGCTTGCCAAGGAGGTGACGGAGAATGAGAGAGTACGGCAGCAACATCAATCTGCCCTCGCTCGATAATCTGTTTTCGAGTGAGCAGGAACGGCAGGATGCAAAATTAGAGAAAATCCAAATTTTGCCGCTGACGGAATTACATCCCTTTCGGAATCACCCTTTTCAAGTTCGTGACGATGACGAGATGGACAAAATGGTGGACAGTGTCAAGGAATACGGTGTCATGACCCCTGCCATTGTCCGCCCTCGGAAAGATGGTGGGTATGAAATTGTAGCGGGCCACCGTCGCTGCCATGCCAGTCAGCGGGCGGGCGTGGAGACCATGCCCTGCATTGTACGGGATATGGACGACGATACTGCTATTATTCTGATGGTGGACAGTAACTGCCAACGAGAGCATATTTTGCCGAGCGAAAAGGCGAAAGCCTATGAAATGAAGTTGGAAGCTATTCGTAGAAAAGCTGGTAGACCGTCAAAAGAAAATTCCCGACAAGTTGTCGGGGATTTTGAAAGCGCCGATTTAGTCGGTCAAGCAAGCGGCGAAAGCGGGCGGCAAGTCCAGCGCTTCATCCGTCTGAACAAACTCACCCCCGAACTTATGAAAATGGTGGATGATGGCAAGCTAAAAACCACTCCCGCCGTGGAACTTAGCTACCTTACCCCAGAAGAACAAGAGGACTTCCTCTCTTATATGGAATCCGAGGGTTGCACACCATCGCTGTCACAGGCGCAAAAGCTCAAAGAAGCCAGCAAAGAAAGCGTACTGACACCAGAAAAAATCCAGCATATTATGGCCGCCAAACCGCCAAGTGTAAAGCCGCGTGACCCGCAGCTTATGATTCCAGTTGCTAAAGTTGAGCGCTATTTTCCCAAAGGATTTACGAGCGACCAGATGCAGCAGGTTATCGTAAAACTGCTGGAAAACTATGCCCGCGCCCACCAGCACGGCAGCAGATGAGGGGGGACACTGATGACGAGATTATTAGTTGTTGAACCCAGCTACTGCCCTTATCAAGCGGGTTTTTCCAGTGCGGCGACTGCGGTTTCCGAGGTAATCGAGGGTGAAAGCCAAATTCTAAAACCGTTTGGCACACCTCGCATCGGGCTGATATGTAGTAAATCGCAAAGCCAGCTGAAATATAACAGACAGGTCAATGACGAGGGAATTACCGTGCGCGGGCGATTTCTCATCTGCGGGCTAAATGGTGATAAAGTCGTGGGCTTATCCAAAGACCAAGCAGACCGATACAGCCGTCTACTTTTTCTACCGCAAGTCGAAGATATGGCAAGCGGTGAACTGCCCGCCGCAAAGGTACGCCCGCAGGATGAACGCTACGGGAACAAACTATCTTTTTGGGAAAGGTTGGAAAGATAATGGAAGAAAAGACAGATAAAGTAGTCGGCTACATCGAATATCTCGGTGCAGGCGGGATGATCGGTGAAATCGTTCCTTACACAAGCGTAGAAAAATTCAAGGATGAAATTCTGGATTCCTTGGATTGTGGGCGGCCAGTGACACCGGTTGTATTCTCAGATGAACTGGATGAGCCACTCCAATTTGATTCAGACACCTATTTTCCGTGGGGATTTCGCAGCGAAAAGCGAGTGCAAATCCCTTATGAAATCTATCAAACTAACAGGCGAGACCTTGTTTTTATGGAGTATTCTCCTGCGAGGCTCGCTGCCGGAGCAAAGGACTACGAACTCGTGTACAAGGGGCAGATGGAGCGTTGGGAAACGCTGGACAGCATTTATTCACGGCATAATCGGGATGACCGTCCAAACGCCAAAAGTATGCGTTCCGTCTCTGTCAGCGATATTATTGTGACACACAAAGATAACGAGACACACGCTTTTTATGTTCAGCCGATTGGGTATAAGCAGGTAGATAACTTGTTGCCGGAACTTGAAAATGCCACACTGTCAAAAGCAGAACAGCACGAGCGATAAGGAGCAGCCTATGGCTAAATACGAAAATATCCGTGCGCTTGCCAAAAAGCAACTGCAAGCCGTAACGGAGAGCAGTGACCGCTGGAAAGCATTTTTGCGGACAGCGGCCATTGCTTATAATTATAGTTTCCCAAACCAGCTTTTGATTCACGAGCAAAGCCCCACCGCCACAGCCGTGGCCGACATAGCTTACTGGAATAATAATGCGGGTCGCTGGGTCAAGCGCGGCGCACACGGTATCGCGGTATTTGACACGCGGGCAAATTCTTCCCGGCTGCGGTATCTGTTTGACATTTCCGATACCATCCCCCGTGCGGAGGTCCCCGACGCGCTGCCGTGGGTCATTACAGACCAGAACTGGCGGCCTGTTTGGGATAAAATCGTAGCGGATAATCACGCTGACAGCATCCAGAGCGCTCTCCTCATGCTCTCTACATCCTGCGTTGCCCAGCGCAGCGCCATGTTCACAACCGCACTGGGAAAAGCCATAGACGGCAGCAGCTTACAGTGGGCCAAGCCGGACGAACAGCGGCAGCTATTTATACAGCTTATCACCCAAAGCTGTCTGTATATGGCCGCGCTGCGGTGCGGCGTGGATACTGCGCGGCTGGATCTGTCTGCCCTTGAGTCCGTGAACCAGTTTGATACAAACCGCATCACTCTGTGTTTGGGCAGCGCTTGCCAACAGGCGGCACGGCCTCTCATGCAGCAGATCGGCAGCATCACGAGAGAAATCGACAGTGTTGCACGCGCCGAAAAAGTCCGCTATTATGGTGACAAACAGGAAGAAACCAATAACACCAAGGAGGTCAACAATGGAGTACATGATGGTGAACGGCTACCAAATCCCGGCGCTGACGCTGAACGAGCCGCCGATGCCGGAGATCGGCAAGTACGGCAGCCTGCGGCGGAAATTCCTGCGAGAGAACGCGCCGATGGTGTTCGACGAGATGCTGCTGGAGGGAACGCTTTACCCGCATCTGGCGGAGATGGACAACGCAGTACACCGGCAAATCGAGCAGACGATGCAGACGCTGATGCAGCAGAGCACCGCCCCGAACCGGCAGACAGACCCGATGGGCTGGACGCAGTGGATGAACGCCTTGCAGAGCCAAGCCGAGGAACTGGCGATGCAGCAGATTTACAGCCTGTAATACAAGAACCCCCAAGCGGAGAGCGATACCACGCCCTCCGCTTTTTCTGTACCCATTTCTGATTTGCCGCCGCTGAGCGATGAACTGATTCTAGGCTTGCTGGCGAAAGAATCCTCCAGCCGTACCGACAATGCGGCTATTCTGGAATATTTCAATGAGCATCCCGACCTTGCCGAGCGCAGCGCCTTTTGCAAGCACTGTTACAAGCAAATTTATACATATTTGTTCGTGGATGACCATACCGTTGGTTTTATCCGGCATGATATGTACCTTGAACTTTGGGAGGGCAACTATCTTACCAAAACAGCGCAGGTCAATCTGACATGGGATGCTGTTGCCGCAAAGATTGCTGACCTTATCGAGCAAGGGCGTCTGATGGTTCCCATCAAGGCTACACCCGTGCCGCAGCAGATGGAGCAGCTTACTCTTACTCCCGAAGATTCTGAAAAGGCAGGGCTGCCGAGCCATGAGCAGCAAGCAAAAAATATCGACCTTGCGGCAGAAGCCAAAAAGTGGAACAAGCCCATCATTGACGCATCCGGCAAGTACATTACGGAGCAGGACATTACCGATGCACTGTGCAAAGGCGGCGGGTTTGAAGATAGCAAATTTCGCATTCAGCAATATCTCTCTGCACAGGTACTTCCTATCGAAGAAGATCAAGCCCGCTGGCTGAAAAAAGAATACGGCATCGGCGGCGGCACATGGATCTTCCGTGATGGTGGGCACGGCTTTCTTGACCACATGGGCAAAAATCTTGAAATCACCCGACGTACAGAGGACGGTGAGTATCGCCGCGTTTTGAAGTGGAAAGAGGTTGCCCAGCGCCTGCGGCTTTTGGTTTACAACGACCAGTATCTGACCGATGCCGAAAAAGCCCCCTATCAGGCATGGGCAGCAGAACAGCAAGCCGCCCGCGCAGCGAACGATGCCGCCCTTGACCATGCAAAACACGCCATCGCGGATTTCTGCGAGAATGAGGGGCTAAACGAGCCGAATTTCTCCGACTTGACCCGCGTGGAGTTTGCTTACTCTACCACCGAGGACGATGAGCACGAAATCCAAGTGTATGCCAATCTTCTGCGGAACGAAATCCGCTATGAGGTTGACGGTAACATTGTCCATATCGACTACTTCCAAGATAACCACGAGCTTGCTGTGCAGGGCATTGAAAACAGCGCTTTCTCGGATTTTATCAATACCGCCGAAGCAGAGTTTGAAAAGCATCATCCGACTACAAGAAAAGTCGAAAAATCGCCTGTAACTATCGGCAGCACGGTTTATCTGGAAGATGCCAGACCCTTTACCGTGGAGGAAATCGGCAGTGAAAACATTCATCTGCGGGATGAAAGTTTCCCGCTGGTAGGCCGTGCCGTCAGCCACGAGGAGTTTGCGCGGCTGCTTGCTGCCAACCCCAAAAATGCAGCACTATCCGCCCCGGAAGTTCCAAGCCGCCAAGAGCAGCCGGAAGAAACTGCCGAACCCATCGTGGGCGAAGTCATCGAAGAACCCAGCCCCTTTGTGGCACAGGTTATGGCGGACGCAGAACGGCTTTCGGCAGAAGATGAACCTTACCACCGCGAACCCATTACCTATGAAGCCCCTTATCTGGACAACCTGCCGACAGCACCGCGCGAAAAGTTTGCAGCCAACATTGCCGCTATCCAAAAGCTGAAAGAAATTGAGCAGCGCGTAGCGAACGGCGGCAGCCCTGCTTTTGAGGATGAGCAGAAAATTTTAGCGCAGTACACGGGCTGGGGCGGGCTTTCGGATGCGTTCGACCCGAACAAAAGTGCATGGTCGAACGAGTACAGCCAGCTGAAAGCAGCATTGTCTGAATCTGAGTATGAAGCTGCCCGCAGCAGCACCCTGACGGCGTTTTATACCCCCGCCACCGTTATCCACCCCATCTACCGCGCACTGGAGCGCTTCGGCGTAAAGGGCGGCAAAATCCTAGAACCCAGCATGGGCACAGGCGCATTTCTCGCACACGGACATTTTGGCAGCAGTGATGCCAAATTCTACGGCGTAGAATTGGACAGCATCACAGGTCGCATCTCCAAGCAGCTATATCAAAAGGCCAATATCCAAGTAACCGGCTATGAAAATGCGCTTCTCCCCGACAACTATTTTGACTGCGTTATTGGCAATGTCCCTTTCGGCAATTTCCAAGTCAATGACCCGCAGTATAACCGGCTGCACTTTCCCATTCACGACTATTTCTTTGCCAAGAGCATCGACAAGCTGCGCACCGGCGGCATCATGGCGTTCATCACCTCCAGCGGCACATTGGACAAAAAGGATGACCGCGCCCGCAAGTACATTGCCGAGCGCTGCGACCTGATTGGTGCGGTGCGCTTGCCCAACAATGCGTTCAAGGGCAGCGGCACTAAAATTATGACGGATGTAATTTTCCTGCAAAAGCGCGATACACTGCGCCACCAGGATGAGCCTTGGCTGCACCTTGCAGAAGATGCCAACGGCATTACCATGAACCGCTACTTTGTGGAGCACCCTGAAATGATTTGCGGCAGAATGGAGATGGTCGCCGGTCCGTATGGCCCGACTTCCACCTGCCAGCCAATAGACCCCGATGCGGTGGACCGTTTCGGAAAGCCGTTGCTGGAAACGCAAATCGACACTGCCATGCAGCACTTGACCGCCACGCTGACAAAAGCCGAAATTCCCATGCAAGAGGAAAGCGGCGAGGATACCAAGTACATTGATGCCGATCCCTTTGTGCGTAATTTCAGCTACACGGTAAAGGACGATAAAATCTATTACCGCGAAGGCGCAGTCATGCGGGAGTGTAATCCCAACGCAGCATCTGCCGAGCGTATCCGCAAACTGGTGGAACTGCGCGATACCACCCGCGCTCTGATCGATGCGCAGTTGCAGGACTTGTCGGACGAGGAAATCCACCGTCTGCAAGCCCAGCTTAACCGCCAGTATGATGCCTTCCGCGCCAAGCACGGCCTAATCAACAGCCGCAGCGCGGAGTTGTCTTTCCGGGATGACAGCAGCTACTATTTGCTGTGTTCACTGGAAAATGTCGATGAAAAAGGAAACTTTATCAGCAAGTCGGATATGTTCACCAAGAGAACTATTCGCTCTGCACAGATACCCGACCACGCCGACACGGCATCGGACGCTCTGGCACTGAGCATCGGGGAACGTGCCAAGGTCGATATGCCCTACATGATGCACCTTACCGGGAAAGATGAAGCGACGCTTGCCAAGGAACTGGCGGGCGTTATTTTTGTAGAGCCTTTCCGCAAACAGGAGGACGGCAGCCCTGTTTACCTTATGGCGGACGAGTATTTATCCGGCAATGTGCGCGAAAAGCTGCGCATTGCTCATGTTGCAGCCGACCAAGACCCGGCGTTCCGCATCAATGTAGAAGCGCTGGAGCAGGTGCAGCCCAAGGACTTGACGGCGGGCGAGATAACGGTCCGGTTGGGTGTCACATGGATTGGGCCGGAAATCATCAAGCAGTTTGCCGATGAACTTTTTTCAGTCAACCTACCGCGAACAAAAAAAATAGCTGTCCGTTACAATGAATACCTGAATAACTGGTATATTTCCAACAAGAGCCAGGGCAACGATAATATCCGCGTCACGAACACCTACGGCACAAAACGTATCAACGGCTATCATTTGTTGGAGAACGCACTCAACCTGCGGGCCACCAAAATTTACGATACAATCTATGACGAAAACGGCAAGGAGCAGCATAAACTCAATGGTCCTGCCACCGAAGAAGCACAGGCCAAGCAGCGGATGATAGAAGATGCTTTTAAAGACTGGATTTTCAAGGACCGTGAACGCCGGGAAAGTTTGGTGGCGCTGTACAATGAAAAGTTCAACTGCATCCGCCCCCGTGAGTACGACGGCAGCCACATCCAGTTTTTCGGCATGAACCCGGAAATCGCGCTGCGGCCCCACCAGCGCAATGCCATTGCACATATTTTGTACGGGCACAACACACTGCTGGCGCACACTGTCGGCGCAGGAAAAACCTATGAGATGGTCGCCGCCGCGATGGAGAAAAAGCGATTGGGATTATGCAGCAAAACACTTGTCGCCGTGCCAAATCATCTGACAGGCCAATTTGCCAGTGAAGCGCTGAAGCTATACCCCAACGCAAACATTTTGGTGACAACGCAGCGCGATTTTGAAAAGTCAAACCGTAAACGGTTTTGTGCCAAAATCGCCACCGGCAACTATGACATTGTGGTAATCGGTCACAGCCAGTTTGAAAAGATTCCACTTTCCGATGCCAGAAAAGCCGAGTTTATCCGCAAGCAAATTGACGAACTGGAGATGCAGTTGGAGAGCATGGACAACAGCGACAGCCGTCTGACCGTCAAGCAGTTGGAAAGTAAGAAAAAGCAGTTGAAAACCAAGCTGTCAAATTTGCTGGACGCCCCGAAGCGGGATGATGTGGTGACTTTTGAGGAACTGGGCGCAGACTCCCTCATGGTCGATGAAGCACACAATTTCAAGAACCTCATGACCGTTACTAAGATGCACAACATCGCGGGTATCAGCACCACCGAGAGCCAAAAGGCCAGTGACCTGTTTATGAAGTGCCAGTACCTTGATGAAATCACCGGGGCGCGGGGCGTAACGTTTGCCACGGGCACCCCCATTTCCAACAGCATGACCGAGCTATATACCATGCAGCGCTATTTGCAGCAGTACACCTTGGAACGCAACGGCCTTGCAAACTTTGATAGTTGGGCGGCCACCTTTGGCGAAACCGTCACAGCCATCGAACTTGCGCCGGAGGGCTATACTTTAATAGGACGATAAAATTAACTGTCCTAAATTGAAAATACATAAGGAAGGAGGTTAAGAGAATGTCAAGGACTTCAAAGATTACAGCACTTTATGAGAGATTATCAAGAGATGATGACCTGAATGGCGAGAGTAATTCCATTACCAATCAGAAAAAATACCTCGAAGATTATGCCCGTAGAAATGGCTTTGAGAATATCCGCCATTTTACTGACGATGGTTTTTCGGGTGTAAATTTCAATCGCCCAGGCTTTCAGTCTTTGATAAAAGAAGTTGAAGCAGGCAATGTCGGAACATTGATTGTTAAGGATATGAGCCGATTAGGGCGAAACTATCTGCAAGTCGGATTTTATACGGAAATTCTGTTTCCGCAGAAAGATGTCCGTTTTCTTGCAATCAACAACAGCATTGACAGCAACAATGCTTCGGATAATGATTTTGCTCCGTTTTTGAATATTATGAACGAATGGTATGTGCGTGATAGCAGCCGAAAAATAACAAGCGTTCTCCACGCAAGAGGAATGTCCGGCAAGCATACAAACAGCCATTGTATTTATGGCTATAAGAAAGACCCTAATGACAAAGACCACTGGATTATCGACGAGGAAGCCGCCGAGGTAGTACGCCGGATTTACCTGCATGGCGTTGGAGAGCAAAGGCCCGTATGAAATTGCCCGTATCCTTGCTTTGGAAAAGGTTGAAAGACCGTCCTATTATCTTGCACAGCGCGGCGTGGGGAAACATCAGTCTAATTTTAACCCCGCTGAACGGTACACATGGCGCGGCGGCACAGTTGCCGATATTCTGTCCAAGCCGGAGTATATGGGGCATACAGTAAACTTCCGTACCTATAAAGAAAGCTACAAAGACAAACGCTCCAGAATGACACCCAAAGAGGATTTAGTCATTTTTGAAAATACGCAGGAAGCTATTATTGACAAGGAAACATGGGAGCGCGTCCAGAGCTTGCGGAAAACGATACGCCGGACGGACACCATAGGCGCGGCAAATCCTTTAACGGGCTTGATGTTTTGCGCGGATTGCGGGGCTAAGATGTATAACCGACAGGGGCGGGGCTGGACTGGCGCGGGACTGGGCGGGGCGACCCAACGGCAGGAAGCGTCCAGAACGCGACGAGTACAACTGTTCCCGTTATGATTTAGGCAACCAGCACTATAATAGATACTGCACGACGCACCTTATCCGCACAGCCGTTGTAAATGAGCTTCTGCTTGAAGCTATCAAGGAAGTATGCGACTACGCGCTGAACAATGAGGCGGCATTTATGGAGCAGGTCTGCTCTGCTTCCAGCGAGCGGCAGGTGAAAGCGGCAAAGGCAATCCGGCAGAGAAAACAGCGCAGCGAGAAACGAGCCGACGAATTGAGCCGCTTAATCCGCAAGCTCTATGAGGACAATGTAAACGGCAGACTTTCTGATAAGCTCTTTGAACAAATGCTGCATGATTTTGAAGCGGAGTTAGAGAGTTTAACCGAGAGCGTTACCCAAGACGAGCAGGAGCTTGACCGTATAAGCCGGGAAACCGTCAACGCTGAAAAATTCCTTGCCCTTGTCAAAAAATA
>ENA-OQCG01000025-OQCG01000025.1-human-gut-metagenome-genome-assembly--contig:-NODE-25-length-25318-cov-1.552777_pt1 | contig 25318 bp, 30 predicted proteins | sample MGYA00242758_ERZ504577 | MGnify/ENA primary metagenome ERZ504577 (study PRJEB26092, sample SAMD00036248) | human gut metagenome | host: Homo sapiens | study: EMG produced TPA metagenomics assembly of...
CCCTTGGACAGATAAGTCATCACGTTGGAGGAGGTGCCGCCGGGGGCAGGTGCCCACAAGGATGACACCGATGGCCAGCTCAGTGGGCAGATGGAACACCTGCGTCAGCGCCCATGCAAGGAAGGGCATCAGGGTGAACTGTGCAATGCAGCCGATGATCACGTCCTTCGGGCGGCTGAACACCACCTTGAAATCCTCCGGCTTCAGGGTGAGGCCCATGCCGAACATAACGATCCCCAGCAGGGTGTTGACCCATGCGGTCTTTACCACGCTGAATGTGCCGGGGAAGAACAGGGCCAGTGCTGCCACCACAATGACGATGGCAGCCATATACTTGCCTACAAAGTCGCTTACTTTTTCCAGTGTTTTCATGTTAAACTCTCCTTTTCCAGGTCCTGATTTTTGCGGATGCAAAGGCAATGAAACATCCGGAAAATGGCTTTCCCGCAAACAAAAACGCTTTGTCCCTTACGGTTTGTAAGAGACAAAGGCGTAGATCCTCTGCGGTACCACTCTTATTGCCGGTGCAAAGCCCGGCCCCTCAGTGCGCATCCAACAATGCGCGGCCCGTGATAACGGGGGCCTGCCGTTCCCGCTTACTGGGGCGCAGATGCCGCCCATTCAGCCGGAAAGCTCGGAGAGGATCTTCCCACGGACACCCTGCACTGCCTTGCACCATCCGGCAGCTCTCTGCAGCATTCTTTCCGGGTACTCTTTCTCGTCATAGCCGAATATTTCACTGCCCCGGAGTATACTCCCTGCAAGGGGAAAGTCAAGTGATACGGCCCGTCGGATTTTTCATCTGGTTTGCATCCGGAGTGAAAGCATTTCAGACAAGGGCAGTGCCGGGGTCTGCGGCAGACGATGCGGAGGCAAAGCAGAACGAGCAGCCTTATCCACACAGCGAACAAGTGATATACCAGAAAGCTCGATCTTACGACCGATTTCGCAACTTTTTCTGCCAAAAAGTGGTTAAGATGCGGCAAAGATTTTTTCTTTTTTGTGCTTTCGATTTTCCGCGGAGCATTTTTTCATCTGTTGCTGCGTGAAGTTTATTTTTCTTGATTTTATACGATATTACGTAAAATTGTTCATTCCCGTTTTCCGGTTCGTCTTTTTACTGCACCACCGGTTTCACCGGACATGCAAAACACGCCGCCAAATTTTGAAATTTTGGCTGTTTATTTTGAAGCCAAGAGATGGTATATAAATTTTGTCAGAACATTTTGCGGGCAGCGAACCTGCATTCATGCAGCCGTTTCAAAGCGGCGTGACAATTTTGATAGAGAGGTGATTGGTGTGTTTTGGTATCATTGTGTTATGGAACGACTTTATCATCCCGCGTGTGGTGCGTATACATCCTTTGGCATCGCCGCGTATTCTACATCTCACGGACGACACCGAAAACTGCGGTTCATCTCAGACGTTTCCGTTGACCCGGTGCGGGTCCTTCGCCTGGCCGCGCGCTGTACCGCGTGCCAGCTCGATCCGTCTCAGCTGATGGATGTGGTGGAGGATCTGCTGGCGGCATAAGGCCGCTTTTTGCGGGAGGAGTTTTTTCTGTCATAATTCTATGGTATACTGGTAGAAAAAACGCCGGAGGATACCACCATGGCAGAAACGAATCAGACCCAGCGGGAGGAAGAGCTGGCCCGCCGTGAGGCACTGCTTGCCCAGCGGGAGGCCCAGCTGGAAAAGGAGCAGGCAGAACTTGCCGCCGCCAAAGCCCAGAGCGCTGAGCGCAAAAAGACCCTGCTGGACAACAACGACCCGAATTTCGTCAACCCCAAGGAAAAGCTCTACGATAAATTCCCCCTCACGGTCCACCAGATGGACATCATCATTGTGGTGCTGTTTGCCCTCATTCTTCTGTTTCTGGTGCTGGGCATGACGCACACCAGCTTTTTCGGGCTGTTCGGCGGCTGAACCCTGCCCGCCCCACCCGCGCAGGAACCAATAAACGCACGAAAGCCCCGGCCGGAGCCGGGGCTTTCTGTTTGCCGCAAATGCCTGTTACAGCAGGACGTATTTCAGGATGAACAGAATGGTCAGCACATACATCAGGGGGCTGATCTTCTTCTCCTTGGCCTTGCCGGTGATGACATTCAGCAGGGTCCAGGAGATGACACCGATGGCGATGCCCTCAGAGATGCTGTATGCAGTGGCATTGCCAGGATGGTCAGGAATGCGGGAATGCCCTCAGCAGGATCGTCGAACTCGATCTTCAGGCAGAACCCATCATGTAGAAGCCAACGATGATCAGGCCGGAGCGGTCGCAAAGCTGGGGATGGTCAGGAACAGGGGGCTGAACACCACGGCCAGCAGGAACAGCACACCGGTGGTCATGGAGGTCAGGCCGGTGCGGCCGCCCTCGGTCACGCCGGAAGCGCTCTCGACGAAGGTGGTGGTGGTGGAGGTGCCCAGCACGGCACCGGCGCAGGTGGCGATGGAGTCGGCCATCAGTGCGCCCTTGATGTTGGGCAGCTTGCCCTCCTCATCCAGCATGTCGGCCTTGGAAGCAACACCGATCAGGGTGCCCAGGGTATCAAACAGGTCAACGAAGAGGAAGGAGAACATCACGGCGAAGAAGTTCAGGATGCCCACGCCGGAGAAATCGGTCTTGAACACCTGACCAAAGGTCTTGCCCAGCGCAGAGAAATCGAAGCTGATGAAGCTGGTGGGGATGACACTGTACATGCCGGCATCGGGGTTGGGGATGTAGATGCCGGTCAGCTCGCAGAGGATGCCCAGCACCCAGGTGATGAGGATGCCGTACAGGATGCCGCCCTTGACCTTTTTGACCAGCAGGATGGCGGTGATGAGCACGCCCACCAGCGCGAGGATCGCACCCACGCCGATGCTGTGGAAGGTCTCGCCCTTGAAGTGCTGATAGGTGACGAGGGTAGAATCGCTGTTCACGATCAGCTTTGCGTTCTGCAGGCCGACGAATGCAACGAACAGACCGATGCCCACGCTGACAGCACTCTTCAGGGTCATGGGGATGGCGTTGAAGATGGCCTCACGCACATTGGTCAGGCTCAGCACAATGAAGATGACGCCCTCCACAAAAACGGCCATCAGGGCCAGCTGCCAGCTGTAACCCATGGTCAGGACGACCGTGTAGGAGAAGTAGGCGTTCAGGCCATGCCGGGAGCCAGAGCGAACGGATAGTTGGCCAGCAGAGCCATCAGGCAGTGCCAACGAACGATGCCAGCGAGGTGGCGATCAGGACCGCATTGGCATCCATGCCCGAAGCGGACAGGATGCTGGGGTTGACCGCAAGGATGTAGGCCATCGTCATAAAGGTGGTGACACCCGCCATGAGTTCGGTCTTGACATCGGTGTGGTTTTCTTTCAGGTGAAAGATCTTTTCTAACATGAAAGTTCCTCCTGTGTTATCGTAAAAATAAAAACCGCCGCGTGGGAACCGGCGGAAAGAACAGCCCCCATTGTAGCAGAACTGTTTTCCCCTGTCCATGGGCGAAACACAGAAAATTCACGAAAAGTTCAAACTTTCTTGTATAGGTATGACTTATCCGAGGGCTTTTTGGCGTTTTATGGAAATTTTTCTTTCCGGTTATGGAGTTTGTGCCGCTCTGTATATCCCCATAGTCTGTATTTGCGATAAAATCGACCTCCTATTCACAAGAAAGCGCCCCCGCTCACTGCGATCTTACAAGTGGAACGGGGGCGCTGTGCATTTTCATAGAAAAGAGCGGATTTTGCAAGAAAAAATCTCCGTAGGCCCGGGAGGCTTACACCTGATGCTCTGCGATCCACTGACCCATCTGCTGGGCGATGGCCTTGATCGAGCCATCCTCAAAGGGAACCTTCAGCCCGGCGGTCTGCATCAGCTCCGTGTAGCTGGCCAGACCGGCACGGCGCACCAGCTTGAGGTAGCGCTCCCAGGCATCCTTGTGTCCTTGAGGCTCAGCAGGAAGAACTGCAGCGCGGCCATGGTGGACAGGCAGTAATCAATATAGTAGAAGGGGCACTCATAGATGTGGAGCTGACGCTGCCAGCCGGCACCGCGGCCATAGAAGGGCAGGTTGTCGAAATCGATCCAGGGGCGGTACTTGTGCTCCAGTTCCAGCCAGACGGCGTTGCGCTCGTCCGGGGTGAGGTCGGGGTTCTGGTACATCCTGTGCTGGAACTCGTCCACGATGCAGCCATAGGCCAGGAAGAGGAAGCTGTCCTCGGCGTGGAGCAGGGCGTATTTCCCGGTGTCCTTGCCAAAGAGCAGATGGTGCCAGGGAGCCGTCAGGAATTCCATGGCCATGGAATGGATCTCGGCGCTCTCCATGCCGGGGCACTCGAGGTCTGCGGGGACCTTGGGGTCACGCTCGGCCACATAGCCCTCAAAGGCGTGGCCGCACTCGTGGGTCAGCACGTCCACGTCTGCGGAGGTGTTGTTCCAGTTGGCAAAGATAAAGGGGGCCTTGTAGGTGGGCAGGCTGGTCATATAGCCGCCGGACATCTTGCCGGGGCGGCTCTCCACGTCGAACAGCTCATTGTCCTGCATGAAGTCAATGAATTCTGCGGTCTCGGGGCTCAGCTCGTGGTACATGGTGCAGGCGGCGGCCATCCGGGCATCGTAGCCGGGGATGGGAGAGGGGTTGCCGTCCTGAAACGCCACAGGCAGGTCGGAGAAGGTCAGGTGGGAGATGCCGGTGCGCTTGCATCGCAGCTCGATCACCTTTTTCAGCTCGGGCACCACATCGCTGGCCACCTGGTCGCGGAACTTCCGGATCTCGGCAGGGCCGTAGCCGATGCGGTTCATCCGCACATAGGAAAGCTCGCTGTAATCGTGGTAGCCCAGGATCTGCGCCTGTGCGTTCAGGTTCTTGACGATTTTGGTGTACAGGCCGTCCAGCTCGTCACGGTGGGCATCGAAATACGCTGCCTCGGCCTCGTAGGCGGCGCGGCGGACGGCAGGGTCCAGGTTCTCCTTATAGGGGCCCAGCTGGGGAATGGTCAGCTGCCTGCCGTCAAACTCGACCAGTGCGCCGCCGTACACCTGCTGGTACTGGCTGACAAGGGCGTTGTACTCCTTCTGCAGTTCCACGGTGCGGTCATCCATGCCCAGCACGGCATTCTTCATGCCAGCCACGCAGGTGGTGCCAAAGGCTTCGGTCAGCGCGTCCACATGGGCGTTGGCCAGAAATGCCCGGCTGATCTCCACCCGTGCGTTCTCCACGGCGGGACCGTTGGCATCAAAGAAGTCCTGCTCGGCCTTCCAATAAGCGTCACGGGTGTCGCAGGTGTAGTGGATGCTTGCCAGCTGTGCGGCGGTGTTGTAATCGGCAAAGGCGCGGCTCTGCTCGTAGTAAACATTCACCAGCTCCTCGCCGCTGGCTGCCCCGGCGGCCTTGGCGGCCAGGGCCTTGCACTGGCCCAGCAGGGCATCAATGTCCGGGCGGGTATAACTCATTTCGCTGAATTTCATGGGATCCATCCTTTCGTTTCTTCTTGTCTGAGTGCTGAACCCATATTAGCACGTTTGGGGAAAAAGGGCAATGGAAAAGAGGAACTGCCCCTGTGGAGGAAAGTGTGTCAGAATTGTAAAAGTTAAAATATTTTAGCTATTATTCTTGACTTATCCGACGATTCAGATATAATGGTCGTGTTCGCAAGAAACCTCAAACTTTTTAGATAATAAAAATACAAACCAATCAAAGGAGAATATTACCATGACGTTTGAAGAAATGAAGAAGATCGTTGTTGACACCCTGAACTGCGAGGAGGACAAGGTGACCATGGAGGCCAGCCTGACCGAGGATCTGGAGGCCGACAGCCTGGATGCCGTGGAGCTGAACATGGCGCTGGAGGATGCCTGCGGTGTGTCCATCCCGGACGAGGAGCTGGCAAAGCTCAAGACCGTGGGTGACATCTACAACTACATCACCGCACATATCTGAGGAAACATGCGATGAATGATATCCGAGATCTGCTCCCCAACCGGATGCGGGAGCGCACTTTCCAGCTGAAAGCCAAGCGGGATGCCGGAGCGGTGTGGCACGAGCCGCAGTTTGTGGAGTGCAAGCAGTGCGGCCGCCGCGCTGCCCGCACCCTGTGGGCCAAAAGCCTGTATGTCTGCCCCAACTGCGGCTATCACATGCCCATTGGCGGGTATTACCGGCTCAGTCTGGTGCTGGATCACGGCAGCTTTCGGGAACTGGACGCTGACCTTGATCCGCAGGATGTGCTGAACTTCCCCGGATACGGGGAAAAGCTTGCCGCCGCCCAGAACAAGACCGGCCTGCACGAGGCTGCTGTCACCGCCGTCGGCCGCATTGGCGGCGTGGCCTGTGTGGCAGCCGTGTTGGACAGCCGGTTCTTTATGGGCAGCATGAGCACGGCTGTGGGCGAGAAGATCACCCGCGCCGTGGAGTACGCCACCGCCAAGCGCCTGCCTCTGGTCATCTTTTCGGCCAGCGGCGGCGCGCGGATGCAGGAGGGCATTTTCAGCCTGATGCAGATGGCCAAGACCAGCGCCGCCATCCAGCGCTTTTCGGCAAAGGGCGGGCTGTACGTCAGTGTTCTGACCCATCCCACCACCGGCGGCGTGACCGCCAGCTTTGCAAGCCTGGGCGATATCATGCTGGCCGAACCGGGGGCACTCATCGGCTTTGCCGGCCCCCGTGTCATTGAGCAGACCATCGGTGAAAAACTGCCCGCCGGGTTCCAGCGCAGCGAATTCCAGATGGAACACGGCTTTGTGGATCAGGTGGTGCCCCGCAGTCAGCTGCGGGATACGCTGATCCAGGTCCTGCAGCTTCATGCCGGAGGGAAACACGAATGATAAAAGATATTTTGGAGCAGCTGGCCCCGCTGGACGCACAGATCGCCGCGCTGAAGGGCAGCGGCAGTGACATGGAGGCCATCACCGCCCATGCGTCCGAACTGGCAGAGCTGGCGGTGGAAGAGGACGAGATTCTGCGCTCCTGCGGCCCGCTGACTGCCGAGGATCGGGTTTTTCTGGCCCGTCACCCGGAACGTCCGCACATCGACGAGACGATCTCTGCCCTGTTCACGGATTTCTTCGAGCAGCGCGGCGACCGGCAGTGCAAGGAGGACACGGCCATTCTGGGCGGCGTGGCCCGTTTCCACGGGATGCCGGTGACGGTCATCGGCCACCGCAAGGGCTCCACGCTGGAGGAAAATCTGGCCTGCAACTTTGGAATGCCGGGGCCGGAGGGTTACCGCAAGGCTCTGCGCCTGATGAAGCAGGCTGAAAAATTCGGCCGTCCCATCATCACCTTTATCGACACGCCGGGCGCTTACCCCGGCAAGGATGCCGAGGAGCGGGGGCAGGGCGAGGCCATTGCACGGAATCTGATGGAGATGAGCGGCCTGACGGTGCCGGTCATCGCCGTGGTCACCGGCGAGGGCTCCTCCGGCGGCGCGCTGGCACTGGGTGTGGCCAACCACATCCTCATGCTGGAAAACGCGGTCTACTCCGTGCTGAGCCCCGAGGCTTTGCCAGCATCCTGTGGAAGGACTCCTCCCGCAGCGGCGAGGCCTGTGAGATGATGAAGCTGACGGCCCAGGATCTGTACCGCGGCGGCATCGTGGAAGAAGTGATCCCGGAGCCGGTGGGCGGTGCCCAGCGCTGCCACGCGGCCCTGTTTGAGCGCATGGATGCCGCTCTGCGCGCCCACCTGAAAGAATTGTGCCGCATGAGCGACCGGCAGCTGGCCGATCAGCGCTATAAAAAGTACCGCCAGATCGGAGAAACGAGGAACGCATGAATGGTTTACAGCTGATCGCCACCGGCGGGGCACTTCCCGGACGGACGATCACCAATGACGCGCTGAGCCGCATGGTGGATACCAGTGACGCATGGATCACCAGCCGCACCGGCATCCGCACCCGGCACTGGTGTACCGAGGACGAATCTGCCGCCACGCTGGCCATTGCGGCTGCGCGGCAGGCCCTTGACCGCAGCGGCCTTGCCCCGGCGGACATTGCCTGCTGTGTCTGCGCGACCCTTTCTGCCCCGGATGCCACCCCCAGCGTGGCCTGTCAGGTACAGGCGGCGCTGGGCCTGCCCGAAAACCGGCCCGCGCTGGACATCAACGCGGCCTGTTCCGGTTTTCTCTATGGCATGGCCGTGGCGCGGGGGATGCTGACGACTCTGGGCGGGCAGTATGCCCTCGTCATCGGGTGCGAAGCGCTTTCCCGCCTGATGGACCCCACCGATCGCTCCACCTGCGTGCTGTTCGGCGACGGGGCCGGAGCCGCCATTTTCCGGCTGGCAGATACCCCCTTTGCGTTGACGCTGGGGGCACGCGGCAGTGATGTCCTCCATGCGGGCGGGCCGAGCCGGGAAGGCTCTGCCCCCATCACCATGGACGGCAAGGCAGTGTTCCGCTTTGCCGTGGATGCCCTGCCCAAGTGCCTGCACACGGTGCTGGACGAGACCCGGCTGACCCTCGACGATCTGTCGTGGGTGGTCTGCCATCAGGCCAACAGCCGCATCATCGACCACTGCATCAAGGCTCTGCAGGCCGACCCGGCAAAATTTTATAAGAACATGGATCGCCACGGCAACACCAGCGCCGCCAGCATTCCGGTCGCCCTCAACGAGCTGGCCGAGAGCGGGCAGCTGACCCCGGGCAGACCGCTGGCCTGCATCGGCTTTGGCGGCGGCCTGACCTGGGGCGGCGCGATCCTGCAATACAAAGAGTGAAAATCATGTTCGGCAAACGGGCTCGCCCTCTCAGTCACCTTCGGTGACAGCTCCCCCAAAGTGGGAGTCTTTGGCAAAACCGAAAAGTTTACCGTACTGCCAAGGGCTCTCCCCTTGGGAGAGCTGTCGAGCAGAGCGAGACTGAGAGGGCGAGGACGCTTACCGATAGGATAAAACTATGAGACTTTTAAATGAAATTTTAGGCACGAAATACCCCATCATCCAGGGCGGCATGGCAAACATTGCCACCGGTGAGTTTGCCGCAGCCTGCTCCAATGCAGGTGCGTTGGGCATCATCGGTGCGGGCGGCATGAATGCCGACACCCTGCGCGAAAATATCCGCCGGTGCAAACAGCTCACAGACAAGCCCTTTGGCGTGAACATCATGCTGATGCACCCGCAGGCAGATGAGTTTGCCCAGATCGTTGTGGAAGAAGGCGTGCAGGTGGTCACCACCGGCGCAGGCAACCCGGGCAAATATGTTCCCATGTGGAAAGCGGCAGGCATCAAGGTGATTCCCGTGGTGGCTGCCGCCGTGCTGGCAAAGCATCTGGAAAAGCTGGGCATCGATGCCGTGATCGCCGAAGGGACCGAGAGCGGCGGCCATGTGGGCGAGATGGCCACCATGGCGCTGGTGCCGCAGGTGGTGGACGCAGTGGATCTGCCCGTCATTGCGGCGGGCGGCATTGCCGATGGCCGTCAGCTGGCAGCAGCCCTGGCGCTGGGTGCCTGCGGCGTGCAGGTGGGCACCTGCCTGCTGGTGAGCCAGGAGTGCCCCATCCACGAAAACTACAAGGCTGCCCTGCTCAATGCCAAGGACAGCGACACCATCGTGACCGGACGCATCGGCGGTTCCCCGGTCCGGGTGCTGAAAAACCGGATGAGCCGTGAATATGTCCGGCAGGAAAAGGCCGGTGCCGATAAGATGGAGCTGGAAAAGTACACCCTGGGCAGTCTGCGCCGGGCCGTGTTTGAAGGCGACACCTCCACCGGCAGTCTGATGGCCGGTCAGGTGGCCGGAATGCTCCACGAGGTGCGCCCTGTGGCGGACATTCTGGATGACCTGTGGAACGGCGGGAGGCAGCGTATCCACGCGCTGAGCGAGGAATGCTGACGCTTGGAAAGAAAACCCTGTCTGTGCCCATCCTGCAGGGCGGCATGGGCGTGGGCGTTTCTCTGGGCGGGCTGGCCGGTGCCGTGGCGGCCTGCGGCGGCATGGGGTGCATCTCCACCGCCGATACAGGCTACCGGGAGCCGGACTTTGCCCGTGACCCGGCCAGCGCCAACCACCGCGCCCTGACCGCTGAGATCCGGAAAGCAAAGCAGATCGCAAACGGTGCTGGTATGGTGGCCATCAATGCAATGGTGGCCACGCAGGACTATGCCGCCGCCATCCGCACCGCGGTGGAAGCGGGCGTGGACGCTGTGGTGTCCGGCGCGGGTCTGCCGCTGGAGCTGCCTGGCCTTGTGAACACGATGGAGGTCGCCATCGCGCCCATCGTTTCCAGCGGGCGGGCGGCAAAGCTCATCCTGCGCCGCTGGGCCAAGGAGTTCGGCCGCACCGCCGATTTTGTGGTCATTGAGGGCTGCAAGGCAGGCGGTCATCTCGGCTTTGCGGAGCAGGACCTGTTCTCCGGAACCTGCCAGACACTGGACGAGATTCTGCCGGAGGTGCTGGCCGAGGTAAAGCCCTATGAGGCGCAGTTCGGCCACAGCATCCCCGTGTTTGTGGCGGGCGGCGTGTACACCGGGGCCGATCTGGCTCACTTTACCAGACTGGGTGCCGCAGGCGTTCAGCTTGCCACCCGCTTTATCACCACCTACGAGTGCGATGCATCCCAGGGGTACAAGGACGTTCTGCTGAACGCCGGTTCTGAGGATGTGCGCATCATCCACAGCCCGGTCGGAATGCCGGGCCGGGCGCTGAACACGCCGCTGGTGCAGGCCATGGCGGAGGGCAGACGCTTCCCGCCCCGGCACTGTGCCCGCTGCCTGAAGACCTGCGACCCGGCCAAGGTGCCCTACTGCATCACCCATGCACTGATCGAAGCGGTCAAGGGCAACCTGGAGGAAGGACTTTTCTTCTGCGGGGCCAATGTGGGCAGGCTGGACCGGATGTACACCGTCCGTGAGCTGATGGATGAACTTGTGACCGAATGGAGGCAAAACCGATGAAGCTTGCTGTTTTGTATGCCGGCCAGGGTGCCCAGCACCCCGGCATGGCAAAGAATTTTACGAAGCATCTTCCGCTTTCCGTGCCGCGTTCGACGCTGCAGACCTTCCGTTTGATCTGCACCGCGTCTGCTTCGACGACCCGGACGGCGTTCTGAATCAGACCGAATACACCCAGCCCTGCATGGTAGCCTTTGCCTGCGGCGTATCCGCCGTTCTGGCCGAGCAGGGGGTCAAGCCCGCTTATGTGGCCGGTCTCTCTCTGGGCGAATATTCCGCGCTGGAAGCCGCCGGTGTATTCACTCCCAAGCAGGCCATTGAGCTGGCAGCCTACCGCGGCAAAGCCATGGCCGACGCGGCCAGCGGCATCGACTGCGGCATGACCGCAGTGCTGAACCTCGACCGGGTCCCCCTTGCAGAATGCTGTGAGCAGGCATCCGCGCTGGGCTGTGTGCAGATCTGTAACTACAATTGCCCGGGCCAGCTGGTCATTGGCGGCGAAAAGGCCGCAGTGGACAAGGCCGCGGAGCTTGCAAAGCAGGCTGGTGCCCGCCGGTGCATCCCGCTCAAGGTGAGCGGACCGTTCCACACCCGTCTGATGGCTCCCGCCGGAGATGCACTGGCAAAGCGCTTTGCCGCCGAACCCTTTGGCGAAATGAGCGTTCCGGTACTGTTTAACTGCCTGGGCCGTGAAAAAGCCGAGAGCGACAGCATCCCGGCCCTGCTGGTCCGGCAGGTACAGAGCAGTGTCTACATGGAGGACACCCTGCACCGTCTGGATGAGCTGGGTGTGGATCACATTCTGGAGGTCGGCCCCGGCAATGCGCTCTCTGGCTTTGTGAAAAAGACCCTGCCCGGTGTGACTTGTGTGTCGGTGGAGACCCCGACGCAGCTGGACACCGTTCTGAACGCATGGAAGGAAGAACAATGAACGAAGAAACCATCATCCGTACCGCCGTTGTGACCGGCGGAAGCCGGGGAATCGGCCGGGCCGTGTGCGTACAGCTTGCCCGGCAGGGCTGCCATGTGGTGGTCAACTACTGCCACGGCGAAGCGGCCGCCGCTGAGACCGTGTCTCTGTGCAGGGCCCTGGGCGCGCAGGCTGTGGCCGTGCAGGCCGATGTTTCCACCGCCGAGGGCTGCAAAAAGCTCTTTGAAGAAGCGGTAAACGCTTTTGGCCGGGTGGATATCCTTGTGAACAATGCAGGCATCACCCGGGACAACCTGATCCTGCGCATGTCCGAAGCAGACTTTGATGCTGTGCTGGACGCAAACCTCAAGGGTGCGTTCCTCTGCTGCAAGGAAGCGGCCCGCCGGATGGTGCGCCAGCGCTGGGGCCGGATCATCAATCTGAGCAGCGTCGTTGCTGCGGGGCAATGCGGGCCAGACGAATTACGCTGCCAGCAAGGCCGGGCTCATCGGTCTGACCAAAAGCCTGGCCCGGGAGCTGGCCAGCCGCAATGTGACAGTAAACGCTGTTGCGCCCGGCTTTATTGAAACTGATATGACCGCCGCCCTGCCGGAGGCTGTCCGCACCGAAATGGCAAAGGACATCCCGGCAGGCCGCGCAGGCCAGCCGGAGGACGTGGCAAACGCGGTGGCGTTTTTTGCCGCAGAACAAAGCAGCTATCTCACCGGGCAGGTGCTCTGTGTGGACGGCGGCATGGCAATGTAAAAGGAGAAATTCTCTATGGAAAAACGCAGAGTCGTGATCACCGGTCTGGGCACCGTGAACCCGCTGGGCAACACTGCTGCCGACAGCTGGGCTGCCGCAAAGGCAGGCCGGTGCGGCATTGGCCCCATCACCCAGTTTGACACCACCGATTTCAAGTGCAAGCTGGCCGGTGAAGTGAAAAACTTTGACCCCGAGACCGTTGTGGACAAAAAGGAAGCCCGCAAGATGGCCCGCTTCACCCTGCTGGCACTGGCTGCTGCAGCCGAGGCCATTGCCGACAGCGGCCTGAACACGGAAGCAGAGGCCAAAAACATCGGTGTGGTCCTTTCCAGCGGCATTGGCGGCCTGCCCACCATCGAGGAGCAGCACACCCGCGGGGAAGAAAAAGGCATGGAGAAGGTCAGCCCCTACTTTGTGCCTATGTCCATTGCCAACATGGCGGCGGCACAGGTGGCCATCCGCTTTGGCCTGAAGGGCATGTGCACCTGCCCGGTCACGGCCTGCGCCGGCGGCACCAATGCTGTGGGCGATGCCTTCCACCGCATCCGGGACGGTTACGAGACTGCCATGGTCTGCGGCGGTGCCGAAAGCTGCATCAGCCCGCTGGGCATCGGCGGTTTTACCAGCATGAAGGCGCTTTCCACCGCCACCGACCCGGATGCTGCCAGCCTGCCCTTTGATGCCCGCCGCGGCGGTTTCGTGATGGGCGAGGGCAGCGGTGTGCTGGTTCTGGAAGAGCTGGAGCACGCCCGGGCACGCGGTGCGCATATCTACGCCGAGGTGGTGGGCTATGGTGCCAACTGCGATGCCTACCACTTTACCGCACCGGCTCCCGGCGGCACAGGTGCCATCGACTGCATGAAGCTGACACTGGCCGATGCAGGCATTGCCCCGGAGCAGGTGGATCACATCAACGCCCACGGCACCGGCACCCACATGAACGATGCCTGCGAGACGGCTGCCATCCATGCCGTGTTCGGTGAGCACGCAAAGCAGCTGACCGTGGTCAGCACCAAGAGCATGACCGGCCATCTGCTGGGCGGTGCGGGCGGCATCGAGGCCGTGTTCACGGCGCTGGCCCTGCGAGACCAGTTTGCCCCGCCCACCATCCACTACGAGCAGCCTGACCCGGAATGCGATCTGGACTATGTGCCCAATGCAGGCCGTGCACAGGCCATGACCTACGCACTGAGCAACAGCCTGGGCTTTGGCGGGCACAACGCCTGCATCGCCCTGCGCAGATGGGAGGGCTAAGCCATGGCAGAACCGCGCACCGTGCGGGAGAACGCAAACGCCCTGAACAGTGAGCAGATCGCAGCCCTTCTGCCCCACCGCTACCCCTTTGCCCTCGTGGACCGTATCCTGGACTACGAGCCGGGTCAGTGGGCCATTGGCCGCAAGTGCGTATCCCGCAATGAAGAATTCTTCTGCGGTCACTTCCCGGGCCAGCCGGTCATGCCGGGGGTGCTGATCCTGGAAGCACTGGCCCAGACCGGAGCCGTGGCGGCGCTGAGCATCCCCGAAAACAAAGGCAAGCTGGCCCTCTTCGGCGGCATCAAGAACGCCCGCTTCCGCAAACAGGTCACCCCAGGGGATGTTCTCACGCTCCATTGTGAGCTGGTGGAACAGCGCGGCCCGGTGGGCATCGGGAAGGCATCCGCTTATGTGGATGGCAAGTGCGCCGCAACAGCGGAGCTGACCTTTGTGCTGACCGAGGCAAATACAGAGGCTTAAGGCGCTTTGTGCGCAGCAATCGCCCCCAGAATATCCTTGTAACACAAAAGGCAGGGTGTCACCGTGATGGTGGTATCCTGCCTTTGTTCGTTCCTGTTTACCGTTCTGCATACTCTCGGCATAGAGAACATCTTGTGAAACAAAAAAGTACCCGAACCCTTTTCGTAAAAAATGGGGTTCGAGTACGAACTGTATGGTGGAGAATTAGGGACTCGAACCCCAGACCCCCTGCGTGTGATGCAGGTGCTCTAACCAGCTGAGCTAATCCTCCGAATCGGAACAAGAGAATTATACCACAACCGAAGTGGATTGGCAAGCCCTAATTTTGATTTTTTCGCAATTTTTTCCCACTGCGGGGCAGTTGCTCTTTTGCGCAAAATGGTGTATACTAAAATTGCGCATTCCAGCGCAAAAAGAGAGGTTTTTTCAATGCTGACACTTCGTGGGATCATTACCATTCTGGTGCTGGCAGGGCTGTTTGCCCTGGCAGTGGTCTGGATCTCCAAGCAGGGCGGCTGGAAAGGCGAAGGCTGCGGCGGCAACTGCGCCTCCTGCCACCAGCACTGCGATACTCCGGAAAAGAAAACGCACTGACTGCAATGCCCCCGGATGGCTGTCCGGGGGCATTTTGCGTCACAGGGCACCGTAGCGGGCGGCAAAAACGGCTACGGTGCTCAGCAGATCGAGCTGGGCTTTCTGGTAGGTGGTGCGCCCGATGCAGAGCCGCTCCAGCACATCCTCCTCCTTGCGGCGCTCCAGATAGCGCAGCTGGAGCAGGCCTGCACGGATGGGGTCGGCGGTGCGGTAATACTCCTGCGTCTGCTGGATGGCCCGGGCCCAGCCCCAATTGGCCGGGCTGCGGGCCCACTGGCGGGTACCGTAGTTCTGCAGGGCCTCCCGGGTCTTTCTGCGCTGTTCAGCGGTCATCACGCCGCCCCCCTTTCTTTGGCACATCCGGGTGCCCGGGCCAAAGAAGCAGGCATCCCGCTGTTCCATGGTCAGCCCCAGCATGGCAGAAAGACGGTCGGCTTCGCTGACTTTGAAATCGCTCTCGTCGTTCAGCTTCTGATGCAGGGCGCTGCTGCTGATGCCCAGCACCCGTGCCACATGGCCCAGCTTCAGGCCCTGGCTTTCAATGTAGGCGCGGATCTGTGTGGTATTTGTCATCAAAGGTTCTCCTTTCATCTGGATCTCTGCGTGTCGTTTCACAATCTTTGGTTGTATTATAGTTCGATGTTGATTTTTTGTCAACTATTTTACCAAAATCGCGCGAAAATCGTTGATTTTTAAGAACTTTTCTGATATACTCACGGCAGAACATTCTTTTTCAGGAAAAGCGAGGTCTCTGCCATGTCAGAACTTTCCCGCCGTATCTTACAGCGTCGGCTCGAGCTGGGGCTCTCTCAGGAAGAGCTTGCCCAGCGGATGGGCTACCGCTCCAAATCCTCCATCACCAAGCTGGAAAAAGGGGTCAACGACATCCCGCAGTCCAAGGTGGAGGAGTTTGCCGCTGCATTGGAGACCACCCCCGCATGGCTGATGGGGCTGGAAAACACTGCGTTTGTCCCGCCGGGGTTTGAGCCCCTGCCCGAAATGGTGCGGGTACCGCTGGTGGGCAGCATCGCCTGCGGCACCCCCATCACCGCCGAACAGAACATCGAATGCTACATCGGCGTTCCTGCCGCATGGCACGCCGACTTTGCCCTGACCTGCCACGGCAGCAGCATGGCCCCCACCATCTGCGATGGCGACATCGTCTGCATCCGCTGCCAGCCCGAGGTGGAGCAGGGCGAGATCGCCGCCGTGCGGATCGGCGACGAGGCCACCTTAAAGCATTTTCACCGGCAGGGCGACACCGTTATGCTGCTGGCCGACAACGCCGCCGTCTGCCCGCCCATGATCTATGCCGGGCCGCAGTTGAACGAGATCCAGATCGAGGGCAGAGCCGTGGGCTTCTGCAGAGGTTTATAATATGAGCAACGAAACCATGACCCTGAAGGTCATCGCACACATCCACACCGCCTTCCCCACCAAGTTCGGCATCCCCCGGCAGAGCGGGCTGGTGGACGGCCTGCGGGGCGAGATCATCTTCACCCCGGAATACCGCAACGCCGATGCCCTGCGCGGACTGGAGGATTTCAGCCACATCTGGCTGGTGTGGCAGTTCTCCGGCGCGGTGCGGGAGAGCTGGTCTCCCACCGTCCGGCCCCCGCGCCTGGGCGGCAACACCCGGATGGGGGTGTTTGCCACCCGCTCCCCCTTCCGGCCCAACCCGCTGGGCCTTTCCAGCGTCAGGCTGGAGGCCATCGAGCACCGCCCCGAGGTGGGCCCGGTGCTCATCGTGCGGGGCGCAGACCTGATGGACGGCACCCCCATCTACGACATCAAGCCTTACATCCCCTACGCCGACTGTCACTCGGATGCAGCGGCAGGCTTCACGGCACAGACCCAGACGCACAAGCTGCAGGTCGAATGCCCGCCGGAGCTGTGGGAGACCGTGCCCGCCGCCGAGCGGGATGGCCTGCGGGGCGTGCTGGAAAACGACCCCCGTCCCTCCTACCAGCACGACCCGGAGCGGGTATACGGAATGGAATTTTCGGGATTGGAAGTCCATTTTGTCGTAGATGGTGCTGTTCTGACCGTGACCGGCATCACCCGCCGCTGAGAGGTGCCGCCGTGGAACTGCGTACCATCAACACCTTTTTGCATATTGCGGAGCTGCACAGCTTTTCCCGTGCGGCACGGGAGCTGGGGTATTCCCAGTCGGCAGTCTCCGCGCAGGTGGCCCAGCTGGAAGCCGAATTGGAAACGCCGCTCTTCGACCGGGTGGCAAAACGGTCCGCCTGACCGATGCCGGGCAGACCTTTCTGACCTATGCCCGCTCCCTGCTGGCCACAGCCGAGCAGGCCAAAGCGGCCCTGCAGCCTGCCCGGCAGGTCAGCGGCACCCTGCGGGTGGCACTGGCGGATTCGGTCTGCAGCACCTTTCTGCCTGACCTGCTGCAGCGGTATCACGCCCTCTGCCCACAGGTGGAGCTGGTGCTCCGCACCGCCACCGACGATGAGATGCTCCAGATGCTGGGTTCCAATCAGATCGACCTGGCATACACGCTGGACAAGCCGCTGCTGCAGCCCAGCTTTGTGCTGGCTGTGGATGAACCGGAACCTATCTGCGTGGTGGCCCCCGCCGGGCACCCATTGGCCGGGCAGGCGGAGGTCACGCTTCAGGAACTGGCCGGGCAGGAATTCCTGCTGACCGAGCGGGGCATGAGCTACCGCGATGCCCTCGACCAGTGCATGGCGGCGCAGGAGCTGGCCATCAAGCCCTTCCTCGAGCTGGGCAGTGCTTCCCTGCTCTGCCAGATGGTCGAGCACGGCATGGGGCTCTCCTTCCTGCCCGAGTACATCGTGCAGAATGCCCTTGCCGCCGGAACACTGGCCCGCCTGAATGTCCCCGCCTGCCGTGTGGAGATGCGGCGGCAGCTGTTCTACCATAGGGATAAATGGCTCACCCCCCAGATGAAAGCGTTCATCGCGCTGGTGCAGAGATAAAGACAGCGATAAAAAAACAAGCCTTTCCGCTGGTGTCACACTGTGAGGTGCACCACACGGAAAGGCTTGTTATTTACATTATTTTTTCAACAGGTCGGAAAGGCACTGCACCGTCCGGCCATGGTAGCCGGTGACGGTCTCGGCGTGGAGCAGGCTGCTCAGGACGCTTTCCTCCACACACTCGGCCACCGCCCGGAACAGCGGGTTGATGGCATCATCGTGGAGCATCTCCATGGGCAGGAGGGCTTTGTCCGAGTAATGCGGCATCCGGTTGGCCGTGGTAAAGGCCAGAACGATCTCACCCGAACCGTTGCCGCAGGCACTGCCGGTGCGGGAAAGCCCCACCAGCGCCCGGTGGCAGAGCCGCCGCAGCTGACGCTCGCTCAGAGGGATATCTGTTGCCAGCACCGTGATGATAGATCCCTTGTCCTCATGGGGCGGGATGCGGGCTTCCAGCAGCTCGTGGATGGGCGTGCCCGCCACGATGAGGTCATCGAAGGTGGCATGATTGGAGAGCACCAGTGCCCCGATGGTGTAGGACTTACCGTCCAGCTCCACCAGCCGGGAGGCAGAACCGATGCCGCCTTTCAGCCCGTGGCAGCGCATTCCGCGTCCGGCACCCACTGCACCCTCGGCGAAATCGGCTTTGCAGTCTGCCAGAGCGGCAGCCACATGCGCCTCGGTGACATGCAGGCCCCGGATATCGTTCAGGCCGCTGTCGTTGCACTCGCAGACGACCGGGTTCACACTGCCGGTGGTCTCGCAGATATCGGGGTTGCGCTCCAGCATATATTTGACCAGCGCCGTCTCCACGGTACCCACACTCAGGGTGTTGGTGAACAGGATGGGGGTCTCCAGCGTACCCAGCTCATCGATCTGGACAAGGCCGGTGGTCTTGCCGAAGCCGTTGATGACATGGCAGGCCGCCAGCACCTTATCATGGAACACATCCCCGGGGTGGGGCAGCAGCGCGGTCACACCGGTCTGGATGTCGCCATCCGCCAGTGTGCAATGGCCCACCGTCACGCCCGGCACATCACTGATCTTATTGCGCTCCCCGTGGGGCAGATGCCCACCCGGAAGCCCCATTCATTCTTATCGATTCCCATAAATACCTCTCCGTTATTGCTTTCCAATACCGCCCCTCCTGATCCGAAAGGCAGAAAAACAGTCGTGCGTAAACCTGACTTCCCCATGGGGGAGCTGCCGCAACAGGCGGCTGAGCGGGTTCACCCCTCAGAGTGCTTCACGCGCTGCATCTCTCCCAGATCATAGGGGGTGTTCTGGTAGACATAGTAGTTCAGCCAGTTTTCATACAGCAGATGGGCGTGCGCGCGCCAGCGGAAGAGCGGCGGCTGGCTGGGGTCATCGTTGGGGTAGTAGTTTTTGGGCACTGCAATGGGCAGGCCCTTGGCCACATCCCGCTTGTACTCCGCATCCAGCTATATTTGTCGTACTCCGGGTGGCCGATGACGAAGATCTGCCGACCGTTCTCGGTGCTCATCAGGAAAGGCCCTGCCTCATCGCTCTCGGCAAGGATGCGCAGCGCACTGCAGTGGTCGATATCCTCCCGGCTCATGGCGGTGTGGCGGCTGTGGGGGGCATAGAACACCTCATCAAAGCCGCGCACCAGCGGGTTGGAGGGCCGGATGACCCGGTGCTCGAACACGCCGAACATCTTGGCAGGCAGCAGCTCCTTGCGGATGCCGTAGTGGTAGTACAGGCCCGCCTGAGCGCCCCAGCAGACATGCAGGGTGGAATAGACGTTCGTCTCGCTGAAATCCATGATCTCGCACAGCTCCGGCCAGTAATCCACCTGCTCAAAGTCCATGGTCTCCACCGGAGCGCCGGTGATGATCATGCCGTCGTAGCGGTTATGCTTCACCTCGTCGAAGGTCTTATAAAAGGCTTCCAGATGGGCCGCGGAGACGTGCGTTGCCTCATGGCTCATCGTCTGCAGCAGGGTCATGTGCACCTGCAGCGGCGTGTTGGCCAGCAGCCGGGCGATCTGGGTCTCGGTGGCGATCTTGGTGGGCATCAGGTTCAGGATCAGGATCTCCAGCGGGCGGATGTGCTGGGCAAGGGCGCGCTCACGATGCATGACGAAGATATTTTCGTTGTAGAGGGCATCGTAAGCAGGCAGGGTCTTGGGGATGATCAGCGGCATAGTTCGTACTCCTAACGATTTAGAATAGCCTCCGCTGACGCTCTGGCTATCTTCAGCGGAATTTATTTTTATATTTTGCGTTTGTCGCGCCCTGCGGGGCGCCCCAAATGCGTTTTTTACGAGAAGGGCCGGAACTGATAGATGCTGCTGAACTCACCTTTTAGATCTTATCCAGCGCCTGTGCAATATCTGCGATGAGGTCTTCGCTGCTTTCCAAGCCGCAGCTCATGCGCACCAGCTCTGCGGGCACGCCGGCGGCTTTCAGCTGCTCATCGTTCATCTGGCGGTGGGTGCTGGATGCAGGGTTCAGGCAGCAGGTGCGGGCATCGGCCACATGGGTCTCGATGGCTGCCAGCTTCAGGTTCTTCATAAAGATGCTTGCAGCCTCACGGCCGCCGGCCAGACCAAAGCTGACCACGCCGCAGCTGCCGTTCGGCAAGTATTTTTTCAGCCAGTGCATGGTACGGGCTGGACTCCAGGCCGCAGTAGTTCACGTAGGCCACCTTGGGATGGCTCTCAAGGAACTCTGCCACGGCCATACCGTTGGCGCAGTGGCGCTGCATCCGCACATGCAGGCTTTCCAGACCGAGGTTCAGCATGTAGGCGTTCATGGGCGACTGCATGGAGCCAAAGTCACGCATCAGCTGCGCGGTAGCCTTGGTGATAAAGGCACCCTCTTTGCCGAAACGCTCGGCGTAGGTGATGCCGTGGTAGCTGTCGTCCGGGGTGCACAGGCCGGGGAACTTGTCGGCGTGGGCCATCCAGTCGAACTTGCCGCCGTCCACGATGGCACCGCCCAGCACCGCGCCATGACCGTCCATGTACTTGGTGGTGGAGTGGGTCACGATATCCGCGCCCCACTCAAAGGGGCGGCAGTTGACCGGCGTGGGGAAGGTGTTGTCCACGATCAGCGGCACACCGTGGGCGTGAGCACCTTGGCAAACTTCTCAATGTCCAGCACGGTCAGGGCCGGGTTTGCGATGGTCTCGCCGAACACCACCTTGGTGTTGGGCTGGAATGCGGCGTTCAATTCTTCCTCGGTGCACAGCGGATCAACAAAGGTGGCTTCAATGCCCATTTTCTTCATGGTGACGGAGATCAGGTTGAAGGTGCCGCCGTAGATGGTACTGGATGCCACGATATGGTCGCCTGCTTCGCAGAGGTTGAACAGAGCAAAGAAGTTTGCAGCCTGACCGCTGCTGGTCAGCATTGCGGCCGTGCCGCCTTCCAGCTCGCAGATCTTCTTAGCCACAAGGTCGCAGGTGGGGTTCTGCAGACGGGAATAGAAGTAGCCGTCAGCTTCCAGATCGAACAGCTTGCCCATATCCTCGCTGGTGGCATACTTGAAGGTGGTGGACTGGATAATGGGGATCTGGCGGGGTTCGCCGTTGCCGGGGGTGTAACCGCCCTGCACGCAGATAGTATCACGATTCATACTACATACTCCTTTACTGGGTTTGTCCATATAGCACAATTCCCCGCAAGAGTGCTGCAGCCTCCGGCGGGGAATTGAACGTTAAATTTTAGTTCCCGTTCGGGGGCAAAATGAGGAGAGGACTCCTTTCGTCAAAGCCTTTCGGCTTTGGCAATACCGGAAAGTTTTCCTCTTCGCCAGAGGCTCCCTCTCCGAGGGAGCTGGCGCACGAAGTGCGACTGAAGGAGTTACTTCCTCAGCCGCTTATCGCTTCTGGTGGCCCAAGCAGTGCCCAAAGTCTGGAACACCTGAACCATCAGCACCAGCAAAATGACACACACGATCATGATGTCGGTCTGATAGCGGTAATAGCCGTAGGACAAAGCGATCTTGCCCAGACCGCCGCCGCCAATGACACCGGACATGGCCGAGTAGCCCAGAATGGTGGTCAGTGCGGTGGTCATGCTGGAGATCAGGCCGGGCAGGCATTCCGGGATCATCACCTTGGTAATGATCTGGAACGGCGTTGCGCCCATGCTCTGGGCCGCTTCCACCACGCCCTCGTCCAGCTCGCGCAGGCTGGTCTCCACCAGACGTGCCACGAACGGGAAGGCTGCCACCACCAGCGGAACGATGGTGGCTTTGGTACCCACCGTGGTGCCCACGATGGCACGGGTAAGCGGGAATACACAGATCATCAGGATCAGGAACGGAACACTGCGCAGGATGTTGATAACGATGTTGAGAATGTGCATCAGCCAGCCGGGCAGGGGCAGAATGCCGTCCTTATCACCGGCCACCAGCAGCACACCCAGCGGCAGGCCCAGCACCAGCGCAAACGCGGTGGAAAGGACCGTCACATAAAAGGTCTCCCAGATGGCAAAGCCGTAATCTGCAATACTCATTCGCCGGTCACCTCCTCTACCGTAATGCCGGGCTGGGCGCGCATATAGGCCGCAGCCTGCTTGGCCTGCTCCACATCAGCGGGCAGCTTGAGCAGCATGGAGCCATAGCACTGACCGCTCAGGTCGCGGGTGTCGGCGCTGAGTACCGACACCAGAATGCCTTTTTCTGCGGCAAGGCTTGCCACCAGCGGCTTTGCCGTGGACGAACCGTTGAAGGTGACGCGCACCACATGGTCGTCCGGTGCAAAGCTGGACAGATCCCGTGCGGCGCTGCCGCCGTTGGGTGCCACCAGACGCTTTGCTGCGGCGTTTTGGGGTTTGAGAAGATCTCCTGCACGGAGCCTTCCTCCACCACAACGCCGCCGTCCAGAATGGCAACGTGATCGCAGATCTCTTCCACAACGCTCATCTGATGGGTGATGACCACCACCGTGATGCCCAGCTTCTTGTTGATGTCCTTGATCAGGGTCAGGATAGCATGGGTGGTGTTGGGGTCCAGTGCGCTGGTGGCTTCATCGCAGAGCAGAACTTTGGGGTCCGTTGCCAGTGCGCGGGCAATGGCAATGCGCTGCTTCTGGCCGCCGGACAGCTGTGCCGGGTAGGCGTTGGCCTTATCGGGCAGGCCCACCACTTCCAGCAGCTCTCTGGCACGCTTTTCGGCATCCGCCTTTTTCACACCGGCCAGCTCCATGGGGAAGCAGATGTTCTTCAGGCAGCTGCGCTGCATCAGCAGATTGAACTGCTGGAAGATCATGGTAATATCGCGGCGGCGCTCACGCAGCTGGGCTGCGTTTAAAGTCTCCATAGCGGTGCCGTCGATCACAACGCTGCCCTCGGTGGGGCGTTCCAGCAGGTTGATGCAGCGCACCAGCGTGGATTTGCCCGCACCGGACATGCCGATGATGCCATAAATGGAACCATCCGGGATGGTGAGGTTGATGTCCTTCAGCGCATTCACCGCGCCGTCCTTCATCTGGAAGGTCTTGGAAAGATGTTTGATCTCGATCACAGAAATTGCTCCTTGCTGTTGAATAAACTCCTTCAGTCAAACCCTTGCGGGTTTGCCAGCTCCCTCATGGAGGGAGCCTGAAACAGAACGGTCAGGCAAAGACCCCCTCCCCGAGGGGGCTGTCACCGCAAGGTGACTGGGGGAGTTTGCTTAGCCTTCAATCGGTGCCAGACTGTCCTGCTTGCCGCCGTAGATGCCCATAGGCTCCACATGGATGCCGGCAACCGTCACCAGATGGGTGCCGTGCTCTGCATTGAAGTCGTCCAGATACGGCTGATGCTGGAAATAGTTGGTATCGCACTGGCCGTCCTCAACGATGTTGTTGGGAATGATGTAGTCGTCGTACTCCTGAATATCCAGCGTGATGCCCTTTTCGGCCAGAATGTCCTTGCAGATCTCCAGAACCTCGCAGTGAGGAGCCGGAGTAGCAGCGCAGCTGACGGTCTCGCCGTTCAGTGCATCGTAGTCGATGGAGAAGTCATAGCCGTCGGTGGGGTTCTCCACAACGGACACCACAGCGCCCTTGTAGTTTTCATCCATGAAGTCCTTCACCTTCTGGCTCTGCAGAGCAGCGGCCAGAGCCTTGATCTTCGGCTCTTCCTGATTGCCGTCCTTGCAGACCAGAATGTTGACGTAAGCAGAGGTGCCGTCCTCCATTGCCAGAGCATCGGTCATGGGGTCCAGACCAGCGGAGATGGCGTAGTTGGAGTTGATGACGGCGTAGTCCTCGTCCTGCAGGACGTTGGGCACCTGAGCAGCCTCGACCTCATCGACGGAAACATTCAGAGGGTTCTCCTCGATGTCCTTTGCGGTTGCGGTCAGGCCTGCATCAGCCTTCAGCTTGAAGAAGCCGTTCTTCTCCAGCAGGGTCAGAGCACGTGCCTCGTTGGTGGTGTCGTTGGGCACAGCCACCTTCACCTTGTCCAGCTTAGCCACAGCAGAAGAAGCTGCGGAAGAAGCAGTGCCGGAAGCAGCGGAAGATGCGGTGGAAGAAGAACCGCCGCATGCGGTCAGGGCAGCTGCAGCAGCTGCAGCTCCGGTAACTTTCAGAAAATCACGACGAGTAATCATAGTTTTGTTCCCTCTCTATTTGCTTATTATAATGTACAGCGGCCCGCACGGCACAGTTCCGTGCTAAGGGCCTTTGACGGATGCATGAAAAAAGCTACCCTCGTCCTTGACCTTGAGCCAACGCTCAGACAAGGACGGGAGCATAACATACTTCCGTGGTACCACCTTGGTTTACCGCACCCTTGCGGGCACAGCCTCAATGCTGCGGCAGTTTTGCTGCTTACAGCCGGACGCTGTAACGGGCGCTCCCGTTGCAGACTTAGCACTCATGCGCCTCGCCCACACGGCTCCGAGACCATTTTCAGCTTCCTGTTTCCTGCCCTTTTCCATCGCCCGGGCTTTCTGGTAAGGATCAATGCGAAGGCTTACTCTTCTCTTCACAGCCATTTTTGTGATATTGCATTTATAATAATCCAATCGACCGGATTTGTCAACACCTACAACGAAGTTTTTTAGTAGGAAATTGCGTTTTTTTATCTTGTGCGCCAGCCGCGGACATGGTAGAATAAGACAGCATTATTTATAAAGGAGGTGCGGCAATGAACAGCCGCGAGGTTTTCCCGGATGAAGAACTGCGCCGCCGCATCATGGATTTTATCATGGCGGCGGGCCAGACATTGCTGGAAAACGGTGCCGAGGTGTTCCGGGTGGAGCAGACCATGGAGATCATGGCCCGGTCGTTCCATCTGCGGGAGTTCCACGTTTATGTGCTGACCAACGGCATCTTTGCCAGTGCGGGCACCGCCGAGATCAGCGAGGTGCGCAACGTGCCCAGCCGTACCACCCATCTGAGCCGGGTGGCGGCGGTGAACGCCCTCTCCCGCGAGATCGCCGAGGGCAATATGGACTCTGGACGAGGCCGAGAGCCGGCCTTGTCGCTGGCACGGCGCATCCCCGTTCCCCAAGGACTGGGTGCAGCTGGTCCTCC
>ENA-OQCG01000026-OQCG01000026.1-human-gut-metagenome-genome-assembly--contig:-NODE-26-length-25156-cov-1.614247_pt1 | contig 25156 bp, 30 predicted proteins | sample MGYA00242758_ERZ504577 | MGnify/ENA primary metagenome ERZ504577 (study PRJEB26092, sample SAMD00036248) | human gut metagenome | host: Homo sapiens | study: EMG produced TPA metagenomics assembly of...
TGAAGATCACTGCGTCGTTGCGGGTTTTTCTTGTTTTATCTGGGAAAGTGTCAAGAAATAATAGAGGGGGCAATTCTTATGAAAGCATTCATTTCGCGTCGTGATTTCCTGAAAGCGGCAGGCATCACCGCAGCAGCAGCTTTGGCAGGCTGCTCTTCTTCTGGCGGTTCCGCAAGCGGCTCTTCTGCAGGCGGCAAGACCATTAAGATCGGCGTGTTTGAACCGGCTTCCGGTGATAACGGCGCAGGCGGCAAGCAGGAAGTGCTGGGTGTCGAGTATGCCAACAGCCTTGCTCCCACCGTGGAGATCGGCGGTGAGACCTATAACGTGGAGCTGGTGGAAGTGGATAACCAGTCCAGCACCGATAAGGCCGTGACTGCTGCACAGGAGCTGGTCTCCAAGAAAGTCTCCATCGTGCTGGGCAGCTACGGCTCCGGTGTTTCCATTGCAGCCGCTCCCACCTTCCAGTCCGCTTCCATCCCGGCCATTGGCTGCTCCTGCACCAACCCCGCCGTGACTGAGGCCAACCCCTACTACTTCCGTGTCTGCTTCCTTGACCCGTTCCAGGGCTCGGTCATGGCAAACTTTGCAAAGGATGAATTCAGTGCTGCCAACGCCTACGTGCTGAGCATGCTGGGCGAGGACTACGGCTCCGGTCTGGCCACCTACTTCGTCAACGCTTTTGAGGATCTGGGCGGCACTGTTACCAGCGAGCAGTTCCCCGAGGGCACCTCGGACTTCTCCGCCTACATCCAGAACGCCATCAACGCCGGTGCAGATGTGATCTTTGCTCCCTGCGCTACCACCTACGCAGCCCAGATCATCACACAGGCTGCTTCTGCAGGCTTCGATAAGCCCATTACCGCAGGCGACACATGGGAGTCCAGCGTTATTCTGGATGCCCAGAAGGGCACCAGCGTGCAGGTGTATTGCTCCACCTTCTTTGATGAGAACGATGATTCCGGCGCAGCCAAGGAGTTCGTGACCGGCTTTAAGGAGTGGCTGAACGCCGACAGCCAAAAGCTGACCAACAACGGCGGCAATGACATCGTGGCAGCTGTTTCTGCACTGGGCTACGACGGCTACATGGTGGCTCTGGAAGCCATCAAGGCAGCAGGCAGCACCGACGGCACCGCCATCCGCGATGCTCTGTACGGCGTAAACTATGACGGCGTGACCGGCAACATCACCTTTGACCAGACCACCGGTGATGCCAACAAGGATATGGCTTACATCAAGAAAGCTGCCGACGGCGCATTTGAGTTCGTCAAGACTCAGAGCGTGGAAGGCTGATTTGAACCTGTAAACTCCTTCAGTCAACGCCTGACGGCGTTGCCAGCTCCCTCAACGAGGGAGCCTTTTTGTAGCTTTCCGGCAGGTTTGGCCCTCTGGGAGGGGGCTGTCACCGGAGGTGACTGAAGGAGTTTATTTTATTAAAAGTTGTAAGAAATGGAGGGTCCCCCTTATGGCTGCAAAGTTTCTGCCCTATTTGCTGGCAGGTATCTCGGTGGGCGGCCAGTATGCATTGATCGCCATTGGCTACACGATGGTGTACGGCATCCTGCGCCTGATCAACTTTGCCCACGGCGATATCTTTACCGTAGCCGGTTTTCTGATGGTGTACGCTACTGCCTCCCTTCCGCTGACCATTTCCATCCCGCTGGTGGTGGTGGCAACGGTACTGCTGGGCATCGCAGTGGAAAAGATTGCCTACAAGCCCCTGCGCACTGCGCCGCGCATGTCGGTAATGATCTCCGCGATCGGTATGTCCTACCTTTTGCAGAACTCGATGTGGTATGTCACCGGCGGTCTGGCCAAGCAGTACCCTGCCCTGCCGTGGATCAGCGACACCGTCACGGTGCTGGGCTGCCAGACCAAGCGGGTGACGGTGGTAACGCCATTCCTCGTCATTGTGCTGGTGGCAGCACTTGTTACCCTGATCCAGAAGACCAAGATCGGCATGGCCATGCGCGCCGCTTCCCGCGATTTTGAGACCGCCCAGCTGATGGGCATCAAGATCAACAATGTCATCTCCTTTACCTTTGCGGTGGGCAGCTTTCTTGCGGCCATCGGCTCCATGATGTATTTTTCCAACTACACGGCAGTCACCCCCACTGTGGGTGCCATGCCCGGCCTGAAAGCCTTTGTGGCTGCGGTGTTCGGCGGCATCGGCTCCATTCCCGGTGCGGTGATCGGCGGCTTCATCATCGGCATCTGCGAGAGCCTTATTAAAGGTGCAGGCGCTACCACCTTCAGTGATGCGTTCACCTTTGCACTGCTGATCGTGGTGCTGGCCGTCAAGCCTACCGGCCTGTTCAGTGAAAACCTGACCGAGAAAGTGTGATGACCATGAAACAAGAGAAAAAACGCATCTATCTCCGGGCCGCACTGGCGCTGGCCGCTCTGCTGGTGGTGCTGCTGGCACTGGATAACCTGAGCTTTGTGCCCTCCATGCTGCTCACCGTGCTGCGCAAGGGTGCCATCTATGCACTGGTGGCTGTCTCCATGAACCTGCTGAACGGCTTTACCGGCCTGTTCAGTCTGGGTCAGGCAGGTTTTATGCTGCTGGGTGCCTACACCTACGCCATCCTCACCATTCCCGCCGCTTCGCAGAAGTCCATCTATCAGCGCTATGCAAACGGCGGCATCGGCTTCTCCATCCCGGAACTGCTCTCCAAACCTCTGGGCGGCTTCGGCCTGCTGCTGGGTGTTGTGTTCTGCCTGATCCTGGCCGGTTTTATCGCAGCGCTGTTCGCCTTCCTCATCGGCCTGCCGGTGCTGAAGCTCAAGAGCGACTATCTTGCCATTGCTACACTGGCTTTGCCGAGATCATCCGTGCCGCCGTGGTTTACGAGGGCTTTGGCCCGCTGACCAACGGCTCCAACCTTCTGTACGGCTTTACCAGCTTTGCCAGCTTCAACCTTTCACTGGGCAGTGTAACTCTGCATCTGGAAACCGTGATGCCCTTCCTCTTCTCCGGCATCTGCATCGCCATCATTCTGCTGCTCATCAACTCCACCTATGGCCGTGCCTTCAAAGCCATCCGTGATGACGAGATCGCTGCCGAAGCCATGGGCATCAACCTTGCCAGCCACAAGCGCATGAGCTTTATCATCAGCAGCTTCTTTGCCGGTATCTCCGGCGCAATGCTTGCCATGTATCAGGCCAGCGTGCAGGCCACCACCTTCAAATCCAGCATGACCTACGAGATCCTGCTGATCGTGGTCATTGGCGGCATTGGCTCGGTGTCCGGTTCCATCATCGCGTCCTTCCTGTTCATCGCCAGCTCCGAGTGGCTGCTGCGCTTCCTCGACAACGAGACCTGGATCGGCGGCTTCCATGTGCCGTTGCTGCGCTCCGGCTTCCGCATGGTGGTGTTCAGCATCATCATTATGGCGGTGGTGCTGTTCTTCCGCAAGGGCATCATGGGCGACCGTGAATTGTTCCAGAAAAAGCCCGCATCCACTGCAAAAGCTGCCAAAAAGGAGGCGCGTTCCAAATGAGTGAAAACGTATTGACCATTGAAAACGCCACGATGCAGTTTGGCGGCGTTGTGGCTGTGGACAATCTGAACCTGAAGGTGGATAAAGATCAGATCGTCTCCCTCATCGGCCCCAACGGTGCCGGCAAGACCACCGCGTTCAACGTTGTCACCGGCGTGTATGCGCCCACCAACGGCGCGGTGTGGTTCGAGGGACGCAAGATCATTGAGAACACGCCCCACGGCAAGATGAAAAAGCTCTATAAGGGCCAGAACGCGAGCAAGTATTCCCACATGATCGCCCCCACGCCCGATAAGATCACCCAGATGGGTATTGCCCGCACCTTCCAGAATATCCGTCTATGGAAGAGCCAGACCGTGTTTGAGAACGTGCTCATCGCCAAGCACTGCCGCCGCTCGGCCAACCTGCTGAGCGCTACCTTCCGGCTGAATGCAGACGAGGAAAAGCGCCAGCGCGAGGAGTGCGAAAACCTGCTGCATGTGCTGGGACTTGAGGATGTGCGCAATGAACTGGCTACTGGCCTGCCCTACGGCCTGCAGCGCCGGGTGGAGATCGCGCGCGCGCTTGCCACCGAGCCGAAGCTGCTGCTGCTGGATGAGCCTGCTGCCGGTATGAACCCGCAGGAGACCGAAGAACTGACCGCCTTTATTGACCGCATCCGCACCGATTTCAGACTGACCGTGTTCATGATCGAGCACCACATGGATCTGGTGATGGATATTTCCGACCCGGGTCTATGTGCTGGACTTTGGCCGCTTGATCGCCGAGGGTACGCCCGCCGAGGTGCAGAACGACCCGCGGGTGATCGACGCTTATCTGGGGGTGGACGAAGATGCTTGAGATCAAGGATTTACATGTTTCCTACGGCGGCATTCAGGCCTTGCGCGGTGTGTCGCTGAACGTGCCGGACGGCAAGATCGTTACCCTGATCTGTGCCAACGGCGCAGGCAAGTCCACCCTGATGCGCACCATTTCCGGCCTTGTAAAGGCACAGAGCGGCTCCATTTTGTGGAACGGGCAGGAACTGCTGGGCAAGCCCATCGACCAGATCGTGGCCAGCGGCATTGCCATGTCGCCGGAGGGCCGCCGGGTGTTTGCCGACCTGACTGTGCTGGAAAATCTGAAGATCGGCGCATACCTGCGCAAGGATAAGGCCGAAACCGAGAAAGACCTTGAGTGGGTGTACAGTCTGTTCCCCCGCCTGAAGGAGCGCAGCTGGCAGAGCGCCGGCACCCTTTCCGGCGGCGAACAGCAGATGCTGGCCGTGGGCCGCGCCTGATGAGCAAGCCGAAGCTGCTCATGCTGGACGAGCCGAGCCTCGGCCTTGCACCCATCGTGGTGCGGGAGATTTTTGATATCATCCGCACCGTGAACCAGCAGGGCATCACCGTGCTGCTGAACGAGCAGAACGCCAACATGGCCCTGAAGGTGGCCGATTACGCCTATGTGCTGGAGACCGGTACCCTGACCCTTTCCGGCACGGGTGCTGAACTGCTGACCAATGAACAGGTCAAGGCCGCATACCTCGGCAAAAAGCGCGTTGACCGCACCTGAAACTTTATAAGAACCGCTAACGGCAGAGAGGGGCTGCTGCAAAACAGCTCCATGAAAAAAATAACGCATAAAAATGCCTCAGTATGGCAGGCGGAACAGGCTCATCACACTACCAACAAAGAAAAACAGGGCGTTCCCGACGGGGAACGCCCTGTTGTACATATCGCTGTCGTATGCGGATTTAATCGCAAGTTTTACAAACAGCGCAATTCCCAACGACCGATTTACGATATGCAATTCACGGTTGTTATCAACGAATCAAATCGTGAATTGCGATGGCAGGGTGCGTCCGCAGGGGCGCACCCTGTTTTTGTTTTGTATTTGATCTTCTAATCCATGGTTCAGACTGTATTCGCTCAAACACTCTCAAGAATGGTATGCCGGAAGCAGCTGCCTCAAAGCTGCCGACATCTCCGATTTTTCAAAAAGACTTGACATTCCCGGGCAGTTCTGTATAATTATCAATGTTAATTATCTTTGATAATCGTTTGGAGAGGAATTTCATTATGACCATCGAACTGATCAAGCAGCTGCTGGATGCCTGCTATCTGGCAAAGCGGGCACGGGAGATGCTGCCTGCCCTGCCGGAGGGTGTGACATCCTCTTATATCCAGTGTCTGGATGTTATTCAGAAATTGCAGACCCGTGGCATCCAGCCGAAGATCTCTGATCTCAGCGATACACTGAACCTGCCCCGCCCCGGTGTGACCCGTACCGTAAAAGAGATGGAGCACAAAGGGTATCTGAGAAAACAGGTATCCGCTGAAGATGGCCGCGTGACCTATCTGTTTCTCACCGAGAGCGGGCAAGCGCTTTCCCAGAAGTACAATACGGACTACTTCTCGCAACTGCTCCCGTATCTGGACAGCATTTCCGAGGAGGATGCAGCGTGCACCATCCAAACGCTGGAAAAATTCTATGCTATTATGCGCGAAAGGAAAGATTCTCTTGAAAAACGATAAGACCGATTTTACCCAAGGCCGCATTTTGCCAAAGCTCGCTTTTTTCATGCTGCCCATTCTGGGTGCGCTGGTGCTGCAGGCCGCTTACGGCGCAGTAGACCTTCTGGTAGTGGGGCGCTTTGGCTCCACTTCAGGCTTGTCTGCGGTTTCTACTGGTAGCCAAGTACTCAATCTCGTCACCTTTGTTGTCACCCAGCTTGCCATGGGCGTCACAGTGCTCATTGCCCGCTATCTGGGCGAAAAACGACCGCAGTACATCGGGCAAGTCATTGGCGGGGCAGCTATTGTGTTCACCCTTCTGGCAGCTGCACTGTTCGTGGTGCTGGTGTTTTTTGCACGGCTTATTTCCAGTCTGATGCAGGCTCCTGCCGAAGCCCTAGACCTGACCGTCAGCTATGTGCGCATTTGCGGCAGCGGCATCTTCTTTATTGTAGCCTATAATATGCTCTCGGCTCTTTTCCGCGGTCTGGGCGACAGCCGCTCTCCGCTGATCTTTGTGCTGGTGGCGTGCATTGTGAATGTTATTGGCGATCTGGTGCTGGTGGCTGGTTTTCATCTGGATGCTGCCGGTGCCGCCATTGCTACGGTAGCAGCGCAAGCCGTCAGCGTAATCTGTGCAATCGCAATGCTGCTGAAGAAGGAGCTGCCCTTCAAAATCCATCGCTCTGATTTCAAGCTGAACCCCCAGTGCAAAAATTTCTGGGCATCGGTCTGCCGCTGGCTTTGCAGGAGTTTTTGACCCAGCTTTCCTTTCTGGCGCTCTGCGCCTTCGTCAACCGGTTGGGGCTGGAGGCATCTTCCGGCTACGGTGTGGCGTGCAAGATCGTTAATTTTGCCATGCTGATCCCCAGTTCTCTGATGCAGTCCATGGCATCCTTTGTGTCCCAGAACGTGGGTGCTGGCAATAAAAAAACGCGCCGAGCAGTCCATGTTCACCGGCATTGGCATCGGTCTGGTGTTCGGCTGCGTCGTATTTGCACTGGTGTGGTGCAAGGGTGACGTTCTCTCCAGCCTTTTTACGGCAGATGCCTCTGTCATTGCCAACGGCTACGCCTACCTCAAGGGCTTTGCGCCCGAGACCATCGCCACTGCCATCCTGTTCAGCATGGTAGGTTACTTCAATGGCAACGACAAAAACCCTCTGGGTCATGGTACAGGGGCTGGTGCAGACTCTGCTGGTGCGTCTCCCCATGGCGTATATTATGAGTATCCAGCCCAACGCCAGCCTGACGATGATCGGTCTGTCCGCACCACCTCCACCGCAGTGGGCATCTTATTAAACATCTGCTTTTTCCTCTGGCTTAAACGATACGAAAATCAAACGTCTGCATAAGTTTTGAAGGCTGGAGGCCTGCCGATGGTTGTTACCACCTATAAACATGATACGGTCGTGCTTGAAATTTCAAATTCAATCATGAGTCGATAATAGCAAACAAGCCCACAGGATAGACCGCATAAAAATACGGCAGACCTGTGGGCTTGTTCCTTATATCGAGTTAATCTCTAAACGATAAATCCTCTAATCCATGACCTCCGGCCACATTCTTCAAATATTCCTCCGGGTTACCATTCAGAATCAAATCCGCGTAGCTCAGCGGATCATTGTAGATGAGGTAATCCAGTTCCGACCTCTGCGCCATGGTCACGTCCAGTGCATCCTCGACCCCCGGTGCAGTCGATGGAAATTTTTCTCCCCATCCCGGAGCAGTAGTTCCACACAGCCGGTGTCCATGTTGAAATGGCAAGCTCTTGCATCGTACTTCATGTTTGTGTCCTTTCTGCCTTACGGCACCTTTACAGTTGTGACTTTTGTTATACGGTTCTTCTGATAAGGTTTTGGACACACAGCCGTCGGGAAGGAGCCTTCATTTTGCTTTCCGAAGAAAACAAAAAATCCGAACCCTTCTCCTATCGAGAAAAGGTTCGGATTTTCATGGTTTGGTGCGATGGAAGGGACTCGAACCCCCGGCCTACTGATTCGTAGCGCACGCCGGGCGATTCCCTCAATTTTTGGAAGTTACGTTTTGTCGTTATTTCTCAGCGATATATCGCAAGTTTTGAGCTTGGAGTTTCTGCATCCTTTGTCCGATTTTGCAACGATTTGCACCCTTTGCACGTTTTGAAACCGTGCAAAAACCGTGCAGAAACCGTGCACTTACTCCCGGACAAACTAAAAACCACTTCATCCGACAACGACTTGACGGCATTGGTTCGAGTGACTGCACACCAAAAATCAAGTCTTGGAGGATATGACTATGACAAAATTGCTTTCCTGCCGCTACAACATGGACACCAACCGGGTGGAAGCCCTGTTCGCGGATGGCACCACCGTTGTCATCGACTGCATTACTGTGGAGGACGAGTACGGCAACACCCCGGCACAGCGGGCAGAACTGGACTGGCTGCTGTATAATAAGCCCTTGGAGTACGCACAGATGGTGCTGAGAGGGGAGATGGAGCATTATCTTTCCCTCGGCTGTGACCACGGCAGGCTGGAAGATTGAGCCTTAGAAAACGCGCGGTAAAGCCGCTAATCGCGCGGCGCGCGTTTTTATTGTTGACTTTCTTTCAGTCCGCATTGCACGGCGTGCATTCTAGCATACGATTCCTCTTTTGCAAAATTCAATCGTATTACAGTTTATTTTTGCAGTTTTTCGCTTTCACATCGCATCTTTCTACGTATGAAGAATGCACGCCCGTGCGATTTTTGTTCGCGGTTTATTCGCGGTCAGCCGGATTTATTCGCGCTTTGTTCGCGCGATTGCGCGTTTTCAGCGTAAATTCAGCGTAAACCATACCAAGTCAGCGTATTTTCAGCGTAAATCCCGGAAAGTCAGCGTAAATAATATAAATGATGCCCGCCCAGCTGTGGAAAAGCCACAGTGGGCGGGCATTCTGCGTTTTCAGATGGACTGGAATCCCTTGCCGATGATCTCGCTGGAGTTGACAATGGTCAGAAAGGCCTCCGGGTCCTCCCGGCGCAGGAAATCCCGCAGCAGCCCTGCCTGCCGCCGGGTCAGCGCCACCATGATCATGGTGCGGGGCTCGCCGGTGTACACGCCGGTGGCGTTCTGCTGGGTCGCTGTGCGTCCCAGTGTTTCCGTAATGAAATGCCGGATAGGCTCCGGCTTTGTGGTAATAACGGTACACACCTTGCGGAGATTCAGGCTCTCGATGGCTGTATCCACGATGGTGCTGCGCCCGATGAGTCCCAGCACGCAGTACATCCCGGTCTGCGGGCCGTAGAGGTAAGCCGCAAACAGCACCGTGCCGATATCGCTGAGCAGCAGGGCCCTGCCGATCTCCACCTTGATGTACTTGTGCAGGATCATCGCCACGATCTCGGTGCCGCCGGTGGATGCCCCGATGTTGAATACAATGCCGCTGGCAATGGCAGGCAGCGCCACCGCAAAGCACAGCTCCAGCAGAGTATCATCCGTCAAAGGCTGCGACACGGGAAACATCTTTTCGCACATACTGGAATAAAAGCTGAGCATGAAGGAGGAGTACAGTGTCCAACCCATGGTCTTTATGCCCAGAAAGACGCAGCCCAGCACATCCAGCACCGCATTGGTGATCCACATAAAGGTGCTGACGCTCAGAGCCGGAAAGCAGGTGGCCAGAACGATGGAAAGACCGGTGGTGCCGCCAAATACAAAGTGGTTGGGCGCACAGTAAAAGTTCAGTGCTACTGCATAGATGATAAGTCCCAGATTCAGCAGCAGAAAAAAGCGTGCGCCGCTCCACAGCTGTGCTGGGCTCAGGTTTTTGCGCAGGCCGTTCTTGATCGCTTCCATCTCAGTCCAGATGCTCCTTTACATCCATCAGCCGGGTGATGATGCAGTCTGCGGCGGACTGGTCCAGCGGCTCGCCGTGGCGGGGCTTCAGTGCCAGCACCTTCAGGCCTGCCGCCTTTGCGGAGGCAATGCCGGTGGGGGAATCCTCCACCGCAATGGCCTTGTCTGCCGTCAGCCCCAGAGCGTTCAGTGCCTTGAGATAGATGTCCGGCGCAGGCTTATGGGCGGCGCAGTCCTCGCCGCTGAAAGCAAAATCCACCATCTTTCAAGCCGCCCTCCGTGAGCATCTTCATGATGTCCGGTGCTGCGCTGGAGGACGCCACCGCCACCTTCAGCCCCCGGCTGCGCAGCGCATTCATCAGCGGCTCTGCCTGCGGGTCGGTGAAGCTTGCCGTAAGGGGGTGGGGGCGAGCCTTACGGTATTCCCGATAAGCCATCAGCATCTCCTGACGGCGCACAGGGTCGTTGGGGACAATGGCTTCCCAGATGGCTTTTTCGTTGGAGCCGATGAAGTTGCCCTCCGGGATGGGGATGCCGTTTTCCAGCAGAAAGTTTTTACGGCGGTTCTCGTAGTAGTATTCCGTATCCGCCAGCACCCCATCCATATCAAAAATCACTGCTTCAATCATTCTTCATTTCCCTCTTCATCAAAAAAGGGGAGGGGCAAGCCCCTCCCCCAAGCATGGGTCTATTGATCCCAGTCGATCGCTTAGTACTCCAGCTTCCACATATAGCGGCGCAGGGTCAGCGGATGCTGACGGACGTAGGACAGCTCCTCAGCATAGACGCGGAACACGGCGGTGTGCATCAGCGGGTTGAAGTAGGTGATGACGCTGCTGTCCACAGCATTGCCCAGACCGTAATCCTTTGCATCCACAACGGTGGTCAGAGCATCGAAGCGGTGCAGGAAGGTCAGTGCGCGGGCATCCACGGGACGGGTCTTGCCGTCGTTCATCAGCAGGATGAAGGGCACGTCCTTGTCCACGATCTCGAAGGGGCCGTGGAAGAACTCGCCGCTGTGGAAGGAGCCGGAGTTGACCCACTGCATCTCCATCATCAGGCAGATGGAGGTGGAGTAAGCGACCTCCATGGAAGCGCCGCTGGACATGACGTAGACGACGGGAGCGTCCTTGTACTTCTCAGCGAACTCCTTGGCAGACTTGCGGGCAGAATTGGCAGCGTTCTCGGCAGCCTCGAACACGTTGGTCAGACCCTCGATCATCTTGTCGTACTTGTCGAAGCCCTCCACCTGCTGCAGGATCTCCACAGCCAGTGCCAGAACGTAGCCCATCTTCTCCAGCTTGGCGGCGTAGTTGGCCTCAAAGCCGTGAACGATGGTGTAGTCAGCTTCCTTGGTCAGGGCAGAACCGGCAGCGTGGGTAACGCTGACAACGGTTGCACCGGCAGCCTTTGCCACGCTGTTGGCCTTGACGGTCTCAGGGGTGCTGCCGCCCAGAGAAGCGGTGATGACCACGGTGGTGTCGCCCAGCCAATCGGGGGTATCGTAGTTGAACTCGTTGGCGGTGTAGTGTGCTACACGCAGCTTCTTGCTGCAGTTTGCCAGGAAGTACTTTGCGGGGTACAGCTCTGCCTTGGAAGCACCGCAGCCAACAAAGGCCACGTTCTCCACGTTGTGCTTTGCCACGATGTCTGCCACGATGGACTTGACGTTTGCCAGATCAATGTTATACATAATGCAATCCTCCAAATTATTTTTCTTTTTGTTCTGATGAATCACAAATTACAGGCGTACGGATATCTATGTAAGCCGGAAACCCGGTTACACCAACAGACCAAGGGCGTTGATGGCAACACCGCCCACGATGCAGATGCCCAGCAGCCAGCCGGTCTTGACCTTTTTGCGGATCAGGGTGTACATCAGCATCACGATGCCAAGGTTCAGAAGGTTCGGCAGAATGCTGTTCAGCACATCCTGCAGCACCAGACCGGTGCTTGCGAAGGTAATGGGGGTAGTCAAACCCACCATGCTTGCCACCATGGCACCAATGACCATCAGACCCACGATGCCGCAGACGTACATCAGCTTGTCCATCATGCCGCCGTTGAGCTTGGTCAGGTACTTGCTGCCCATGGTGTAGCCCAGCTTACCGGCAAACCATGTGACCAGCACAGAGGGGACGATGGAGATGATCATAGCCAGAATGGGGCCCAGAACGCTGCCCTGCTGTGCCAGAGAGATGCCCAGACCAAAAGCGATCAGGCGGACAGTGCCCTGGAAGAAGGAGTCGCCCACACCGGACAGGGGGCCCATCAGCGAAGTCTTGACGGCGTTGATAGTCTCCGGGTTGAAGTTCTCACGGTCGGCGGCGTACTGCTCCTCCATGGAGGCAGCCAGACCCAGCGTAAAGGCACTGGTCTGCGGGGTGCAGTTGTAGAACGCCATCTCGCGCTCGTAGGCTTCCTTTTTGTGCGCCAGCTGCTCGGGGTCGTTCTCGTCGGGGTACAGCTCGTCCAGCGTGGGAGCGATGCCGTACAAAAAGCCCATGTTCATCTGACGTTCGTAGTTCCAGGAGGCCTGAATGTTCAGGGAGCGCCACATGAACTGGAAGTATTTCTTGAAGTCGCTGCGCTTTGCAGTCTTGGTTGCGTTGCTCATTTCAGCTTCCTCCTATCAAAGATCGTCGTCATCTTCCAGCGGGTCGTAGTCCGGGTTGGCAGCAGCTGCACCGGCAGCGGCTGCGGCAGGTGCGCCCTTGCCATACTTCAGACCGGTCAGGATCACAGCCAGAATTGCGGCGAAGATCGCCACAGCGGTGATATCCAGACCCAGATAACCCACAAAGAAGAAGCCCAGCAGGAAGTAGACGGTCAGGTCGCGGTTGAGCATGGTGGACAGCAGCAGGGCAATACCGTAAGCGGTAAGGAACTTACTGCCGAGGTTCAGGCCATCGGTCAGCCATGCGGGGATGAAAGCCACGATCTTCTGCACCAGATCCGTGCCGAAGTAGACGGACAGGAAGATGGGGATAAAGTACATCAGGCTGTACAGCAGCGTGCCCCAGACGATGTGCATGCTCCATGCCTTGCGGAACTTGCCTTCTGCAATGGCGTGGTCGGCAACGTGGGTCAGGTTGGACAGGATGGTGCGCATCAGCACGCCCAGCATCTGGCCCAGAACAGCGATGGGAATGGCCAGCGCCAGTGCGGTCTCGGCAGAAGCATCGGTCAGGATGGCAAAAGCTGCGCAGATGATGGCAGCCATGTTCATGTCCGGGGGTGCTGCTGCGCCGATGTTCACGATGCCAAGGCTCATCAACTCGATGGATGCGCCAAGGGTCAGGCCGGTCTGCAGATCACCCAGCAGCGCACCGACGATGGTGCAGGTGATGAGCGGACGCTCGAAGTTCATGCGGCCCAGAATGCGCGAGTCCAGAATACAGAACACGCCAACCAGACCCAGAAGCAGTGCGGTAACAAACATGGGTCAATTCCTCCTTCTTATCTCCTTACGATCAGGTGTGATCGATGGGTACTACCTTAAAGGTGGGGGTCTGCTGGCTGTAGATCTTAATGCCCATATCCAGCAGCTTCTGGGTGTCTGCCTGCTCCTCCGGGGTCAGGAATACCGACTGGTCAAAGGCCTTGGAGCCGGGCTTGTTTGCCACAGCGCCGTAGTTGATCTCTTTGATCTTGGGGTATGCCTGGCAGAACTTGAGCAGGGCAGCGGTGTTGCCGAAGATCATCATGATCTTCTCGTCCAGCTGCTCCACCTTGGGCATCTTGGCGATGGCTTTGTCCACCGTGAAGATGTTCACCCGGACACCGGCAGGCTTGCTCAGCAGCAGGGCGGACTTTTTCATCTCGTCGTTGGCGGCGTCATCGTCCACCACGATGATACGCTGTGCGCCCACATGGCCGGTCCACGAGAATACCACCTGACCGTGCAGCAGGCGGTAGTCCAGACGTACTAATTTGATCATAGGTCATCCTCCTCATCTTGGGCTGCGTTTTTCAGCAGCAGGTTGCAATCAATGATCTGCGCCTTGGCATCTGCAATGCACTCGGCCAGTTCGTCCTGTGTCAGGGCTTCGTCGTTGGAAGCAAGGGTCAGCACCAGAGAAGCGTTCATGCCGCAGATCAGGTGCACCGCCGGATACTCCGGCAGCAGGGTCAGCATCTCGTTGTTCACGCTGCCGCCCATCACATCGGTCACGATGTACACAGCATCCTCTGCCGCAAAGCCATCCAGCAGCCGGCGTGCCGCCACCGTGATAGGCTCGGTCTCATCCCGCAGGGTAGCAAGGGCATAAAGGTTCGGCAGCTCGCCAAGGATCATCTGCACGGTGTCCTTCATTCCGGCAGACAGCCCTCCGTGCGAAGCAAGAATGATTCGGTTCATACGCACCCACGACCTTTCTTGTGTTTTCTTCATCTCTTCGGCGTCTGTATCGTCTTATTCGTTATAGACATCATAATCGTCATGTACATAGTACCACATTTTGCACAGACGTCAAGAGGTTTTTCTAAAAAAATCTTTACTTTGGTAAAGTGCACAAAGCACTTCCCCTATATTTTAGCAGTTTCACCAATACCTTCCGTAGAACGATAAAAAGAGCGTCTTTTCCGCACGGAAAAGACGCTCTTTTTAGGGAATTGATCGGTGCTTAAAACTCAAACATATACCGGCTTCCAATGTAATACTGCCGCCCGATGCACAGCGGGTGGTCATATTGGTCATGGAAGTAGGCGTTCAGATACAGCAGCGGCTCGCCCAGCGAAAGGTTGAGCAGCTGTGCCTGTTCTGCCGAAGCCCGTACCGCCTCGATACGCTGGCAGGAGGTCGTTGCAGGGCGCAGCCCGGAGATGCGCTCAATGGTGTTAAACATGGAAACATCATTGAGATTCTCGCTCATCAGGCTCTTGTAGGGCTCGTAGGGCAGGAAGAGATTTTCCAGAAACACCGGCTGACCATCGGCGGTGCGCAGACGCTGGATATAGATGAGCAAGGCTTCCGGGCCTACATGGAAGAAGGCTTCCTCATCCTTACGCACCGGCACGATCTGACGGTTCAGCAGCCGGGCGCCCGGCACCATGCCGTACTCTTTGCAGGTCTCCGTAAAGCTGGCAGTTCCTCTGCCGCTGGCAAACTTACGATGGATGCGGGGCTTGCTGACAAAGGTGCCCGCCCCTGCATTTTGACCAGATACCCTTCGGCGCACAGCTCTTCCACGGCACGGCGCACCGTGATGCGGCTGACCGAGTACTCTGCACTCAGCTCCGGCTCCGGGGGGATCTTCTCGTTGGTTTTGTACTTGCCGCTCTCGATCGCGGCACGAATGTCATCCTTTACCTGCTGGTAAAGCGGGACGACAGCACTATCATTGATTGCCATGGAATACCTCACCCTCAAATTGAGTATATCGTTATAAACATTATATTCATCTTATGGCTATGATAGTGCATATTCTGCGAATTGTCAAGTAAAACTTGCAGTCAATTTTTTGTGCGAGGTGACGGATGCGCCCCGTGCTGCACAGGGCACCCCATTTTCCAGTGCCTGCCGGGAAGAATCCAAAGAGCGGCGGAACGCTCGTTGGCACACGACTTTGCTTGCAAAGTCTAGTGTGTTACACCTTGGTTCCGGCTGATGCGGAAAAGGGGCTGCGAAAGGCTCCGGCAAGCACCTGTTCTGTGGCAGAAGGATGCGCGGATGGGCGTGGCAGTTGACGGTCTCTGCCCACCCAGCGCAGGCTTGCAGAGGAACCAATGGTGTACATTCTCCCGTCCTGCCGCAGCAGCGTTTTCCCTTATAAGCCGCAGGGCAAATGATCAGCGTCTGTGCTTACCACGCATCCCTGCTTTTGTGCGGTGCTTCAACATGGAGGATTTGTTGAACACCCGCAGTAGGGTCATCTGTTCTTCTTTTGTCAGCTTGGAATAGTCGATGCCGATCTGTCCCATCAGGACATTCATCTTCTTTTCCAACGGAGAACCTTCAAACTTCTGCGCATTTTCAAGCTGCTTCCTTGCTTGTTCAATCGCTGCACCGTCCGATGTAGTTTTATCGTTTCCATGTGCCGCTTTGATCTGCTTCAGAATCGCTGCCAACTCATCATAGAGGATTCGCCCGAAATATTCATCCTCGTTGATCTGCGCCGCCTTCAGCGTCCGCATGGTCAGGTCCTCTGTATCGGCATGGTATCGCTTTTCCAGCTCCTGCCGGGTGGCTTCTACCATGGTATTCATGTCCCGGATGCGGTCACTGACCAGCCCGTCCACACAGATCTCAAGGTCGGTCATCCACCGGGCAAAATCGGGATGTTCCAGAAGCTCACTCATCAGCCGATGATTGAATTTTCCATTCCTTAATACGTCCACTGCGCCGTCGCTCAGATGCAAGTCCGAAAGGACTGCATCTGGGCGTTTTTTGTTTTCCGTCACACCCAGCAGGTAATCGGTGGGCACATCATAAAACTCAGCCAACGTTGTCACCGCATAAATGCTGAGGTCGGTCACATCGTCGCTCTCATACTTCGACAGTGCCGATTTGGACAGACCCGTCTGCTCTGCCAGCGTTTCCAGCTTCAGATGCCGCTCCACACGCAGGTCTTTGAGCCGTTCTCCCAGTGTCAGCTTGATGTTCATGGTCGCACCTCCGATGTTTTTTGCACAGTATACCACTTCCGGCAGTTCCTGTCCATAAGCGTGGAATTTTGCTGATTCTGCACCTGTTTTCCGACATTATGGATATACGGCACAGCGGCCATTGCGGTGCTATCCTATAGATAGAAAGAAAACATATTAACCCCCCAGCAGCGAACATATTAAGGGCTTCCCGCGAAAGCCCTCTGAAATATCTTTCATTATAGGACCTTGAGAACAGAATGACCGTCCGAACTGCCCAGACCGCCAAGACCTCCCATCGGGGGAGCGAGCGCCCTGCATGGGGCCGACACAGAGTCCAAAAAGATTTCCTGTCGGGAGGCAGCAAGGGAGACCGGCTTTGAACGTGGCAGGGATCAAATTGATCCGTGCCAGAGCCTTTGAGCAAAGGAGAAATTTTGAGTTTATATCAGAGTTTATATCAAAAGATCAAGTCCGCCATCACCGTTCGGCAGGTGGGAGAGATGTACGGCATGGAGCCCGACCGCCATGGCATGGTGTGCTGTCCATTCCATTCCGACAGCGACCCCAGCATGAAGCTGAACGACACCTATTATTACTGCTTTGGCTGCGGAGCCAACGGAGATGCCATCGACCTCACCGCCAAGCTGTTCGACCTGAACCCCCGGCAAGCCGCCGAGAAGCTCGCAAGTGACTTCGGGCTTGACCCGGATAAGCCGCCCGCCAATGCCATCGCTCTGCCGCCGCCCAAGCGTGGCCTGACGGACGAGCAGTGGGCAGACATCACCTACTGTCTGCGGGTGCTGACCGATTATCTCGACCTGCTGCACGACTGGCGAGAGCGTTACAAGCCCGCCAGCCCGGAAGAACCGCTGGACGAGCGGTTCGTGGAAGCCCTCCACATGACCGAGACCATCGAACACCTGACGGACTGCATTGCATTTGGGACGCCTCAGCAGAAGGCCGTTGCCGCTGCACGACTGCTGTCCGGGTCGTACCTGCTGATGCTGGAGGAGCGCACCGACCGCCTTGCTCTGGCAAAGTGCGCCTGATAATTTATTCACCTGAAGTGGTGGGTCTCACGGTGAGACCCACCACTTCACTTTTCTAAAGGAGAACCACCACATGAAGAAAAACATTTCCCGCAACCCCTTATGGCCGGACTGGTACAACGGCAAGAAGATCGATGAAGTCCAGTTTGGCCGCGCCTTTCTGGAACAGTGGCCGCTGAAATGCGTCAACGGTACACTGTACACGCTGGACGGCCCGGTAGAGGACGAGAGCGAGATCAAGCAGCGCATCTTGGAGAACATCGAGGAATATGTCACCTCCGGCCTGTCCAAAAAGGTCACCAACATTCTGGAGACCATCAAGCTGCTGGCCTTTTCCGACCCGTTCCCCATCGAGCAGGACTGCATCCACCTCCAGAACGGCGTGTACCATCTGCCGGACGGCTCTTTTCAGGAGAGCCGCCTGTTCTGCCAGAACCGCCTGCCTGTGAGGTATGACCCCAAAGCTGCCAGCCCTGACCGCTGGCTGACCTTTCTGCACGAGCTGCTGGACGATGCCGACATCCCCACCTTGCAGGAGTATCTGGGCTACTGCCTCATTCCCAGCACCAAGGGGCAGAAGATGATGCTCATTGTCGGCAAGGGCGGCGAGGGCAAATCCAGAATCGGGCTGGTACTGAAACGGCTCATGGGAGATGCCGCCAGCAACGGCAGCGTCCAGAAAGTGGAGAATAACCGTTTTGCCCGCGCCGATCTGGAACGCCGCCTGCTGATGATCGACGATGACATGGACATGAACGCCCTGCCCAAGACCAACTATATCAAGACCATCGTGACCGCCGAGGCCAAGTTGGACTTGGAGCGCAAAGGTGTCCAGAGCTACCAGCGGGACATCTACGCCCGGTTTCTCTGCTTTGGCAACGGTGCGCTGACATCGCTGTATGACCATTCGGATGGCTTCTTCCGCCGCCAACTCATCCTGACCACCAAGGACAAGCCTGCTGACCGCACGGACGACCCCTTCCTTGTGGAGAAGATGTGCGCCGAGTTGGAGGGCATCCTGCTCTGGTGTCTGGAAGGACTGCACCGATTGGTGCAGAACGATTTCCGCTTCACGGTCAGCGAACGAGCCGCCGCCAACGTGGACACCATCAAGCGCAGCAGCAACAATGTCATCGACTTTATGGAGTCCGAGGCTACTTCCGCTTCAAGGCGGACTACTCCATCAGCTCCAAGGAGTTCTACGACATTTATAAGCAGTGGTGTGAGGACAACGCCTGTCACAGCGTATCGGCCATCCATTTCAGCGCAGAGCTGCGCCAGAATGACCGCCGCTATAACCTTGAAGCCACCAACAACATCTATCTGCCCGGTGGCCGCAGAGTGCGGGGTTTTGTAGGCATCGAGCCGCTTGTCCACCCCTGCCCGTAAAAAGTGCATTTTTTTACGGAAGAAGTTCGTACAACCTGTACGGTCTGTACTTGTACGCATCTGTACGGCGAATTGAAGCTAAATTAAACGTTTTATCGTTTTTATTTTGTTTATCCGTACGTCGTACGAACCGTACAGGTTATTTGAAGTCCGTACAGATTTTTTGTACACCCCAAGAAGGAGCGTGATCTATGAAAGCCCAATACGGCATTTTAAGGTTCAAAAAGTACAAGGGGCCTGCCATCAGCCCCATCGAAGCCCACAACGAGCGCACCAAGGAGCAGTACGCCAGCAACCCGGATATCGACACGAGCCGGAGCCGATACAACCTTCATCTGGTGCAGCCGCAGGGCAGGTACCGGGAAGAAGCTGACCGCATGATAGCTGCCGCCCACTGCCGTGTCCGCAAGGACAGCGTGCGGGTGGTGGAAGCTCTTGTCACCGCCAGCCCAGAGTTTTTCAAGGATAAGACCAACCGGGAGATCAGGGCGTACTTTGCGTACGCCCTGAAATTTTTGGAGGACAGACAGCGCCCGGATACCTTCCTCTCTGCTGTTGTCCACATGGACGAGAAAACGCCCCACCTGCACCTCTGCTTCGTGCCCCTGACTGCTGACGGACGGCTGAGCGCGAAAGAGATCATTGGCAACCGCAAGAATCTTGTGAGGTGGCAGGATGAGTTCTGGCAGCACATGGTCAAGCAATACCCGGAGCTGGAACGGGGCGAAAGCGCCAGCCAGACCGGGCGAGAGCACATCCCGCCCCGCATCTTCAAGGAGATGACCCAACTGACCAAGCAGAAGGAGCAGTTGGACGCCCTGCTGGTGGGTATCAACCTCTTCAACGGCAAGAGCCGTGCGGCGGAGATCAGCAAAGTGCTGGACAGCTATATCCCCAACGTGGCACGGATGAAGGATCAGCTGCGAAAGTACAACGTAGCCTTCACCAAGACCGCCGCAGAAAATGAAAAGTTAAAAGAGAAGAATAAGACGCTCTCTGCCTCGCTGGACAAAGCGAAGGAAGGGAGCGTCTTGAAGCGTCTGGAGGATGCCAAGCTGCGGCAGGACTATGAAGCCGCCCTGAAAACGCTGGACAGCATCCCGCCGGAGGTCATTCGTTTTTATGAGAACCGCACGCAGGAGCCTGTGGTGCGCCACGATAAGTAAGGAGAAAAGCCTATGTGTAATGAAATGTACGAGAATGTGAAATCTTTAGATTATACGAAAAAATCCTTGCAGTCGGACTCTGATCCGGCTACAATGGAGGTGGTCACTCGAACCAATGCCGTCAAGTCTCCGACCAGCAGCCCTGAGACCACAAAGCTGGTGTACACGGTAAAGGAAGTCGCGCAGATGCTGGCCATCAGCCAGCGTGCCGCCTACAACCTGTGTAACAGCACCACCGAGTTCCGTGTCCTGCGGGCAGGCGGAAGCATCCGCATCCCGAAAGACAGCTTCGATGCGTGGCTCTACCGGGCAGCTTGATAAGGAGGCAAATCTATGGCATATATCACGAAACGCGGCAGTTCTTACAGTGTCCGCTACACCTATCAGGACGAGCACGGCAAGAGCTGCGACAAATGGGAGAGCTTTCCCACCAAAGAGGAGGCGGTCAAACGCCAGAAGCAGATCGAGCATGAGCTGGCGACCGGCAATTTCCTGATCCCGTCCACAGTGACGGTGGCAGAGTTCCTGATGGACTGGCTGCCCAAGCAGTGCAGCAAGCACAAGTGGGCACCGAAAACCTACCAATCCAATCTGGCCCTCATCCAGAACCTCATCATCCCTTATATCGGGGAGATGCAGATGCAGAAGCTGCGGCCTTACCACATCGAAGCCCTGTACGACACTCTGAGCAAGACCCCTTGCGGACAGTATGTGGGTGGCAAGCGGCGAGACCTCTCGCCCAAGCAGCAGAAGCGTACCCTCTCCGGCACCACCCTCCATGAGGTCCACCAACTGCTGCACAATTCCTTTCTGCTGGCGGTGGAGTGGGGCATCCTCATCAAAAGCCCCGTCCCGGTGGAAGCACCCAAAAAGACCACCCAAGAGCGCAGCATCTGGGAGGTGGACGAGATGCGGTCAGCGCTGGACAGCATGGAGGACCCCATCCTGCATCTGGCGGTGCACCTCACACTGGTGGGTGCGCTGCGGGAAGGGGAGGTGGCAGGTCTGACCCCGGAGGACATCGACTTTGATGCTGCCAACGGCATGGGCACCTTCACGGTCACCCGCTCCATGCAGCGGGTGCAGAAGGACACGCTGGCGCAGGTGGACAAGGGCTGCATCCTCCGCATCTTCCCGGACAAGCTGGAGGGCAGCAAGACCTCCCTCATCCTGAAGGACACCAAGACCGAAGCCTCCTGCCGCACCATCTTTATGACCGCCGCCCTGCGGGAGGAGCTGAAGCAATGGCTGGAACGCCTGAAACGGGAAGAATCCCTCGACCCGGAGCGATACCGCAACAGCGGGATGCTGCTGCGGCTGCCAAACGGTCTGGCGGTGGAGCCGGTGCTCATCCGCAAGAAGTTCCTGAAATGGCAGGATGCACACCCGGAGTTCCCCCGCATCGTCTTTCATGGGCTGCGGCATTCCAGCGCGACCTATCAGTTGATGATCTCCGGCGGTGACATCAAGGCGGTGCAGGGGACCACAGGACACGCCAGTGCGGATATGCTGGTGAACACCTATGCCCATATCCAGCAATCCTCCCGTGTGGAGCTGGGCAAGAAGTTTGAAAGCGGCTTCTATGCCAAGCCCGACACCTCCAGCCCGCAGGCTGTACCCGCCGCAGGCGAACCCACCATCTCCATGACGGCTCTTTTGGAATTGCTCAAGGATGCCGACCCGGAGATGAAAGCAAAACTCCGCCTGGCACTGCTCACCTGATGCAAAAAAGGGCACTGATTGCAATGCAATACAGCGCCCTACATAATCGGACATGGAAAACACCGACCGTGCAAAAACCGTGCAGAAACCGTGCAGCCATGGCTTGCAAAACAAAAAAGCCATGAAATCTTTCGATTTCACGGCATTTTCTGGTGCGATGGAAGGGACTCGAACCCCCCGGCCTACTGATTCGTAGTCAGTCACTCTATCCAGCTGAGCTACCAACGCATACGTTCCGCTCGGAACATGATGTATTTTATCACTCAGACTGGGTTTTGTCAACCGTTTTTTGCAAATATTTTTATCTTTTTCAAAAAGCAGCATTTTTTTATGATTTTTCTTGTATCGTTTTTGTCGTTCTTGTGCTATAATAGCTTTACCATATGTTTTTAATCTGTGTCCGTGCAGGGGTACAGGAGCTTTGCGGGCAGCACCGCGTGGAGGCTGCGCCGCCGGGTTTTCTCTGCAGCGAGACACCACGGAGGGTAGATCCTATGAAACTGGTAAGCGTGGAAACTCCCGAAAAGAGTGTCTGCAAAATGACCTTCAGCGCCAGCCCCGAAGAGCTGGAAGCTGCATCCAACGCCGTTTACGAACGCACCCGCGCCTCCTATACGATCCGCGGCTTCAAGAAGGGCGAAGCGGACCGCGCACAGATCGAGGCTGACCGCGGCGAGCACACCTTCTGGTACGATGCCATCAACGATCTGATGGACAAGGACGTGCCCGCGCTGTATGATGCCGCCATGGCAGAGCACGGCTTTGTGGCTGTTGACAATCCTGTGTACGATCTTGTGAGCGTAAAAAAGGACGAGGGCTTTGTGGCCACTGCCACTGTTGCCCTGCAGCCTGAGCTGAACCTGACCAAGACCACCGGCTTTACCGCCGAGTGCGTCACCCCGGAAGTGACCGACAAGGAGATCGACAATGTGCTGGAGCGCCGCCGCGCTGCTGCCGCTGAGCTGGTGCCGCACAAGGGTCCGGCCGTAAAGGGCAACATCGTACATATCGATTACGAAGGTCTGCTGGAGGGCAAGCCCTTCCAGGGCGGCACCGCAAAGAACCAGGCCGTCCAGCTGGGCAGCGGCCGCATGATCCCCGGCTTTGAAGAGGGCATTCTGGGCCACAAGGCAGGCGAGGAATTCGAGATCTTCGTCACCTTCCCGAACCGTTACCACGCAAAGGATCTGGCCGGTAAACCCGTCGTGTTCAAGATCAAGCTGATCGACGTATGTGTGCGCCAGATCCCTGCTCTGAACAGCGACTTTGCCAAGAAGGTTGCCAATCTGGACACCATGGACGAGCTGCGTGCACAGGTCAAGCAGCAGCTGCACGACGGCAAGCATGCCGGTGCGCTGAACCGTGCCAAGGATCAGATCCTGACCCAGCTGGCCGATGCTTCTGAGGGTGAACTGCCCAGTGTGCTGGTGGAGACCACCTACCAGCAGCAGATGGAGCAGATCCAGCAGCAGCTGCAGATGCAGCGCCTGAGCCTGGATCGCTACCTGAGCCAGATCCACGAGACCCGCGAGAGCTTTACCGCCAAGGTGCGCTCTTCTGCCGAGAAGACCGCCCGTGTGCACATGGCTCTGCTGCAGATCGCACAGCAGGAAAATCTGGTGCCCACCGAGGAAGATATCGATAAGGCTCTGGCCGCTCGTGCAGAGCGCGCCAAAAAGACGCTGGAAGAGATCAAGGAAAAATCCGATATTCCCGCCATGCGCCGCAACGAGGGCATCCGCAAGGCTGCCGACTGGGTGATCGAGCGCTCCACCATCGAGGACAAGGCAGAGAACCAGTAAGCGCTGACGATCTGGAATGCGCGCCGCTTCGCGCATATTCAGTGGAAAAATCATTTATATTTATAATAGAGCAATGCCGGGCGGTCTGCGGACCGCCCGGCATTGCTTTTTCACGGGAAAGGTCGTGGAGGAAAACAGCATTTGCTGGTCAGGACGAACTCCTTCCGTCAAACCCTGCGGGTTTGCCACCTCCCTCAATGAGGGAGGCTCTGGCGAAACCGAAAGTTTTGCACCTGAGCCGGAAGCTTTTCCGACGCGAAAGGCTCCCTCTTTGAGGGGGCTGTCGCCGTAGGCGACTGGAGGAGTTTTTCGCTCAGAAGGTTGAAGCCCATAATGACCACGCCCAGCACCACCAGCACGACGCCGGTGGCACGGTTCAGGGTCTTGGGGTCTGCCTTATTGGCAAACACAGCGGCAATGCGCGCCCACAGCAGGGTGAACACCACGCACAGCGCCCAGACGAACCAATTGGGCGCACCGCCGATCATGAAGTGGGAGACAGCACCGGTCAGGGCGGTGAAGGTCATAATGAACACGCTGGTGCCCACGGCGGTCTTCAGCTCGTAGCCCAGCACACTGGTGAGGATGAGCAGCATCATCATGCCGCCGCCTGCGCCGATGAAGCCGCAGATGAAACCGATGAGCACACCGCACACGATGGACTGGATGGCACGCTTTTTTGGCGCTGACACCCTGCATAGCTCCTTGGTCGTCATGACCGGGCGCACAATGAACTTGACGCCCAGCAGGAAGGTCATGAACACCGAGAAGCCGCCCATGGTGGCCGAGGGCACTCTGCTGGCCACCCAGCTGCCCACCACCGTGAACACCAGCACGCTGGCCATCATGATCAGGCCGTTTTTGATATCCAGGTTCTTGTTTTTGTGGTAGGTATAGGCCGAAACGGCGCTGGCCAGCACATCCGACGACAGGGCAATGCCCACCGCCATATAGGGGTCCATGTGCAGGAAGGTGATGAGCATGGGGCTGATGACCGCCGCCGCGCTCATACCGGCAAAGCCGGTGCCAAGGCCGGCCCCCATGCCGGCAAAAAAGGTGACAAGAACCGTAAACAACACGTTCATTTTATGCGTTCTCCTTTATAATTTCGTCCAGATTTTTCCCGATCAGCTCCATGGTCCGGAAAAAGACCTCCTGATCGGCTGGCTCCACATGATCCAGCAGGCGCTTGAAAAAGGCATTCTGCACCACACGCCCCTTGCGGATGATCGGGTCTGCCTTGCCGGTGCAGAGAAGCTTCGTTTTGCGGCGGTCGCCGACCACAGCGTACCGTTCCAGATACCCTTCCTGCACAAGCTTATCCACATTCATGGAGACGAGGTTCGCCTTGATATGCCGCACCTCCACGATGTCCCGGGCCGTTTTATAGTCCGGGTTGTTGGCGAGGAACAGCAGGATGTCCAGCGCCGTCTGCGACAGGCCAAGCTCCTGACACAGCGGCTTGCAGACGGCATTGTACGCCTGCGCGGTCTTGATAGAAAATTCGATATTCGGGTTCACAGCAGGTCTATCCTTTCATCTTTGAATGATTCATTTTTGAAGTATTATAGTGCAGAAGAGGAGAGATGTCAAGGGGAAAGACGCTCCGCTGGGGGTACTCTCG
>ENA-OQCG01000028-OQCG01000028.1-human-gut-metagenome-genome-assembly--contig:-NODE-28-length-24845-cov-2.236103_pt1 | contig 24845 bp, 21 predicted proteins | sample MGYA00242758_ERZ504577 | MGnify/ENA primary metagenome ERZ504577 (study PRJEB26092, sample SAMD00036248) | human gut metagenome | host: Homo sapiens | study: EMG produced TPA metagenomics assembly of...
CGCCCGCAGGCGGTGGGGGGAGAGAACCTAGCGGCAATCCGAAACATTTCGGGCTGTGGCAAGGTTCTCTCCCTCCGGCCCTACGGGCCACCGCTCCCCCTCTGGCGCAAGCGCCACCTCCCCCGTATCGGGGGAGTCTGTCTCGCAGAGGGAGGCAAGAAAAAAGGCCGGAGCCCTTACGCTCCGGCCTTTTGGGTATGCCTGTTTTTGACCTCATGTGCCCACGCGATGAATTTTGTGCGGTTGAAGAACAGAATCCCCACAAAGCTGAACAGCACAATGCCGGTCAGCACGGTGAACAGCCAGTTGCCCTCCAGCATAAAGCTGCCTGCCGCGCAGGTCAGCAGGGTGGGGAAGGGCAGACTGATGAAGATGGCCGCTAAAAACTGCTTCGGGCGCATCCCCGCGTTGGCGGCGGCATAGGGAATGATGCCGTTGGGCAGCCCCGGCGTGATGAACGCCAGAATTGTGTAAAACCAGGGGTCCTTGCTGCTGCGCACGCTGTCCAGCAGCTTCGCAGCCTTGGGGGTGTCGGCGACAAGGCGGCGGATGACCGGCACGAGCCGCCGTGCAATGAGGTAGACGCTCATGTTGGCGACGGCGGAGGCCGAAAAGCTCGTCAGAAAGCCCATCCACGGGCCGTAGGCCAGCCCTGCCGCCAGCTGCACCGGCATGGCCGGAATGACGAGCGACAGCACCTGCACGACGGCCAGAAACCACAGCGTCAGAAAGCTGCGCAGCCGCCCCTGGCTGGCCAGGTATTCGCTCAGCGCCTGCTCATCCCCGGCAGAAAACGCGGACCAGAGCCCGGGCAGCAGCAGGCGGAACGTCTCCACGATGAGCAGCACCGTGAACAGCACCACCGCCGCCACGACCAGCATCGCCAGCCGCTTTTCTCTTTTATTGGCATGTTCGGACATGAAATAGTATCTCCTTGTGGTTAAAAAACAGAGAATACTATACCAAAAACAGCGGAGAAAAGCAAGAAAATTTTGGGGCCCTTCGCTGGTCATGTGTAGGGGAGGGATTCATCCCTCCCGTGAACGCTGCGGCAGCCGTGAACGACCCGGGAGAGTCAAGACCCTCCCCTACAAACCGACACTCACGGCTGCTTTGTAGGGAGCGGTCTTGACCGCTCCGGGGCGATTACGGCGGACGGGTGTTTGTGGGTAGGCCCCGGGCCGGGCATGCCCGGCCCCTACTGTGCGCAAAAAAATCCCGGTGCACACTTGCACCGGGAAAATACCGATCTTATCGCTTCTCCAGCGGAACGTACTCCTGCGGCTTGCCGAGGTACTTGTAAGCGGGGCGGATGATGCGGTTCGCGAACTCGACCTCCTCGACGCGGTGGGCGCACCAGCCGGGCACACGGGCAATCGCAAACAGCGGGGTGTACAGGTCCTCGCTGATGCCGAGCATACGGTAGATCAGGCCGCTGAACAGGTCCACGTTGGCGCAGACCTTCTTCGGGCCGTGCTTTTCCTCGGCAAAGACCTGCGGGGCCAGGCGCTCAATGCTGCACAGCAGCTCGTACTCCTCGTCGTAGCCCTTCTTGTAGGCCAGGCTCTTGGCGTGGGTTTTCAAAATCTGCGCACGGGGGTCGCTCATCGTGTAGACGGCGTGGCCCATGCCGTAGATCAGGCCGCTGCCGTCGCCGCGCTCCTTGCGGAGGATCTTGCGCAGGAACTCGCGGACCTCGTCGTCGTTGGACGGGTCCTCGACATTTTCCAGAATGTAATCCAGCTGGTGCATGACCTTCAGGTTCGCGCCGCCGTGCTTGGGGCCTTTCAGCGCGCCGATGGCCGAGCTGATGGCCGCATAGGTGTCCGTGCCGGAGCTGGACAGCACGCGGCAGGTGAAGGTCGAGCAGTTGCCGCCGCCGTGGTCCGCGTGGACGAGCAGGCAGAGGTCGAGCAGACGCGCTTCCTCGTGGGTGAACTTCTGGTCGGCGCGGTAGGTGCTCAAAATATGCTCCGCCGTGCTCTGGCCCTCGGTGGGCAGGTGGAAGTACATGCTGGACCGGTCATAGACGCGGCGCTTGATCTGGTAGGCGTTGACCATCATCGTGGGCAGCTCGGCGATCAGGTTGATGCTCTGGCGCAGGATGTTGGGCAGACTGTTGTCCTCGGCGTGCTCATCGTAGCTGTACATGGCCAGCACGCTTCGTGCCATCTTGTTCATCAGGTTCGGCGACGGCGAATTTAAGATCATGTCGTCGGCAAAGCCCTGGGGCAGCTCGCGGTGGTGCTCCAGCAGCTTGCGGAACTTGGCGTACTGCTCCTGCGTGGGCAGGGAGCCGAACAGTAGCAGCCAGATGACCTCCTCAAACATGAAACGGTCATGGGCGTCGGCCTCGGCGGCCAGCGTGTCAATGTCGATGCCGCGGTAGACCAGGCGGCCCGGAATGGGCACGATGGTGCCGTCCTCCTTCTTGTCATAGCCGATAACGTTGGAAACGTTCGTGATGCCGGCCAGCACGCCGGTGCCGTCCAGATTGCGCAGGCCGCGCTTGACGCCCATCTGATCCGCCAGATGCGGGTCAAGGGTGGCGTTGTGCTCCAGATATTCGTGGCAGAGCAGCTCAAGCTCATCCGGCTCCAGGGCCGGGACGTCTGGGTAATACATCATGCGTACCCCTCTCTTTGACCAATTTTATATACTTTGCATACTTATACAGGAACATACCACTGTTGGCTTCCCCTAGCAATATGCCCGATAGATTGATTTTATAGCATTTCCGCAAATTCGTCAAGAAAAACTTAAAATTTTTCTAAATTTTTCGGGAGGATGCTTTAAAAAATTAAGCTGGCGGCCAAAAATGTGCCTATTGTGTAAAAATGCGGATTGACAACCGGCCCTAAACCGGGTAGTATGTTAGGTATACCGCAGAAAATGCAGAGTAAGACAGGGAAAGGGGAAAAGTACTATTTATGAAAGCAGTTCTGATTCCGGGCGACGGCATTGGCCGTGAAATTGCCGAGAGCGTCCGCGAGGTATCCGCCGCACTGAACACCGGCATTGAATGGCAGGAGTTTGCTGCCGGTGCCGAGTACGCCGCCGAGAGCGGCGAGCTGATCGCCCCCGGCACGCTGGATGCGATCGAAGCGTGCGGCTGGGCACTCAAGGGCCCACCGCCACCCCCATCGGCAAGGGCTTCCGCAGCATCAATGTGCAGCTGCGCCAGCGCTTTTCCACCTATGCAAACCTGCGCCCGGTGCACACGCTGCCGGGCGTACCGACCCGTTTTGACAATGTGGACCTTGTCATCGTGCGCGAGAACACCGAGGATCTCTACAAGGGCATCGAGTATATGCTGAACGACGAGATCGCCAACGGCGTCAAGCTCATCACCCGCCCCGCGTGCGAGAAGATCTGCCGCTTTGCATTTGACTATGCCCGCAAAAACGGCCGCAAAAAGGTCACGGCAGTCCACAAGGCCAACATCATGAAGCTGACCGACGGCCTGTTCCTGCGCACCTTCCGCGAGGTCGCCGCGGAGTACCCCGAGATCGCCGCGGACGACTGCATCATCGACGCTTTGTGCATGAAGCTGGTGCAGAAGCCCGAGCAGTTCGACGTGCTCGTCGCGCCGAACCTCTACGGCGATATTATCAGTGACCTGTGCGCCGGTCTCGTCGGCGGCCTGGGCTTTGCGCCCAGCGCCAACATCGGCGACAGCACCCGCATCTATGAGGCCGTCCACGGCTCTGCCCCCGACATTGCCGGGCAGGACAAGGCCAACCCCAGCGCCATCCTGATGGCCTTTGCCATGATGCTGAACGACCTTGGCGAGACTGACAAGGCCGCCAAGCTCAATGCCGCCATCCTGGCCCAGGTCGAGGAGGGCAAGGTCGTCACTGCCGACATCGGCGGCACCGCGGGAACGAAGGAGTTTACCCGGGCAATCATCAGCCGACTGGCAGAGTGAGCGGTGCTCAAATAATAAAGAATAAATAAAAAAATAATAAATGCGGTGGATCGCGTCGCTGGCGTTCCGCTCAAAAAATGTGCATCGTAGGGGCGCATTCTATATGCGCCCGCAAGGCGGCTGCCTGTGTCCGGGCGGATATGGAATCCGCCCCTACGATTTTGTTTTCGACCAAAGGGAGAAAACTCCACCACATTTATTATTTTGAGAAACGGAGGTGCAGCCTATCCCATGATACCCCAGGGATATATACAGGAAGTCGTGCGGCGCAACGACATTGAAGAAGTCATCGGCCAGTATGTCCAGCTGCGCCGCCGCGGACGCACGGCCACGGGTCTGTGTCCGTTCCACAATGAAAAAACGCCGTCCTTCGTCGTTTACCCGGATACCCAGAGCTTTTACTGCTTCGGCTGCGGTGCGGCGGGCGATGTCATCAACTTTGTGCGCAAGTACAACAATCTCGGCTATGTCGAGGCTGTCAAGCAGCTGGCGGGCCGCGCCGGTATGCCGCTGCCCGAGGAGGATGACCGCGAGTCCCGTGCGCGCCAGCGCCTGTTGGAGATCAACCGCTGCGCCGCGCGCTACTTCTACGAGAACCTCAACGCCAAAACGCCGGAGGCCGCCATGGCCCGCCGCTACTGGAAGGAAAAGCGCGGCCTGTCCGACGCCGCCATCCGCCGATTCGGTCTTGGCTACGCACCGGAGGACTTCGGCGGCCTGCTGCACTACCTCAAGCGCCGCGGCTTCAGTGAGGAGGAGCTGGAAACCTCCGGCCTCGTCAAGCGCAGCGCCAAGGGCAACCTCTATGACATCTTCCGTCACCGCGTCATGGTGCCCATCATTGATGTGCGCGGGGCCATCATTGCCTTCGGCGGGCGCGTGCTGGACGACTCCAAGCCCAAGTACATCAACAGCCCCGAGACGATGGTCTACCACAAATCCCGCACGCTTTTTGCACTGAATATCGCCAAAAAGTCAAAAAACCGGCGCTACATCCTCTGTGAGGGCTACATGGACGTCATCTCGATGCATGAGGCCGGGTTTGACACGGCGGTCTGTGCCTGCGGCACGGCCCTGACACCCGAGCAGGCCAAGCTGCTGAGCGAGTACGCCGACGAGGTCGTTTTGAGTTACGACTCGGACGAGGCGGGCCAGAAGGCCACCGAGCGCAGCCTTGGCATTCTGGGCAGCACGACGCTGAAAGTCAGTGTGCTGAGCTACCAGGGCGCGAAGGACCCGGACGAGTTCATCAAAAAATATGGCCGCGAGCGGTTCGAGATGCTCTTGAACGGCACGGCCAACCCGACAGAATTCCAGCTAAAAAAGAGTAAGGCCAAGTATGACCTGCGCAGCGACGACGGGCGGCTGAGCTATATCCGGGAGGCCATCGAGATTCTGACCGAGCGCGGCGTCAGCCCGACGGCGCGGGACGTCTACGCCGGGCGGCTGGCCGACGAGACCGGCGTCTCGAAACAGGCCATCCTTTCCCAACTCAACGGGGCGCTTCAGGCCGCCGCGCGTCGCAGCTACCGCAAGGAGCAGCGCGACCTTTCCAAGGAGGGCATCGCGTCGGACATCCGCGTGCCCTACACCAGCAGCGGGGAATCCGCCCTCGGCGCGGCCAACGCGGCGCGCCAGCTGGCCGTGGCCATGCTGCAGGACCCCGAGCAGGTGCCCTACGTCCGTGCGCGGCTGGATATGTCCACCGTGCTGGTGCCCGAGATGCAGCGCGCGCTGGAGGCAATTTTCCGCTGTGTGGACGAGCACCTGCCGCTGAACCAGACGTCATTACAGCAAATGCTGGATGAGGCCGCGTTCCAGCAGCTGGCCCACGGGCAGGCGTACAACCACGACATCCGTCTGCAAAGGCAGGATATTGATATGTATCTGGACCGCTTGCAGACCGCCAAGCCGATCGGTGAGCAGGTCAAGGGTATGAGCGACGGCCAGCTGGAAAGCTACTTTGCAAACCTCGGCAAAAAGAAGGGCGCCCGCCCCGCCGAGACAGACGAATAACGACATTCCGACATACTTTGTCAAACAATAGAAAACCAAAAGGAGAACGTACTTATGGCAGAAAAGAAAGATCCGATCCGCAGCCTGATCGACACGGGCCGCCGCGCCGGTAAGCTGACCAGCAGTGAGATCAGCGACGCAATGGAGGAAAATGGCAACGTTCTTGACGTAGAAGCGATGGAAAAGCTCTACGAGGAGCTGGAAAGCAACGGCATCGAGATCGTCGACGACACGCCCGTTGACGTCAGCAGCGCCTTGCCTAGCTCCGAGGAGGGCGCGGACGACTACGAGGACGGCCTGACTGCCGACGGCATCACGATTGACGACCCGGTCAAGGTCTACCTGAAGGAAATTGGCCGCGTGCCGCTGCTGTCCCCCGAGGAGGAAACCGAGCTGGCACTGAAAATTCAGGCCGGCGGTCCCGATGGCGAGAAGGCCAAGCAGCGCCTGAGCGAGGCCAACCTGCGTCTGGTCGTCTCCATCGCCAAGCGCTATGTGGGCCGCGGCATGCAGTTCCTGGATCTGATCCAGGAAGGCAACCTGGGCCTGATCAAGGCTGTCGAAAAGTTTGACCACACCAAGGGCTTCAAGTTCTCCACCTACGCAACGTGGTGGATCCGCCAGGCCATCACCCGCGCCATCGCCGACCAGGCCCGCACCATCCGCATCCCCGTGCACATGGTCGAGACGATCAACAAGGTCAAGAAGGTGTCCAGCCAGCTGCTGCATGAGTACGGCCACGACCCCAGCGCCGAGGAGATCGCCGAGCGCCTTGACATGCCCGTGGATAAGGTCCGCGAGATCATGCGCGTCGCACAGGAACCCGTCAGTCTGGAGACGCCCATCGGTGAGGAAGAGGACAGCCATCTGGGCGACTTCATCCCCGACGATGACGCACCCGTGCCCGCCGAGGCCGCCAGCCAGACCCTGCTGAAGGAGCAGCTGGCCGACGTGCTCAAGACCCTGACCCCGCGTGAGGAAAAGGTCCTGCGCCTGCGCTTCGGCCTGGAGGATGGCCGCCCCCGCACGCTGGAGGAGGTCGGCAAGGAGTTCAACGTCACCCGTGAACGCATCCGCCAGATCGAAGCCAAGGCCCTGCGCAAGCTCCGCCACCCCAGCCGCAGCAAGAAACTGCGGGATTTCCTGGATTGATTTGATACGTGAATAAAAGTACCCCCGCTGCTTGTGAAAATGAGCAGGGCGGGGCTTTGGTTTGTGTGGGTGTTATGGCCGCTCTGTAGGGGCGGCTGCAATGTTCCACGGGCGAGCAATGCTCACCCCTACAAGGCGTCAAACAAAATTTATGCCTTATTCCTTGCAATACACCTCAATCGCTTTCGCTGCAAACTCCGCGGTGCCGGGGCCGCCTGCGGCGTTGATGTTGGCGGTGAACTCTCCGCCTGCGCCGTACATTTGGCCGAGCTGGGCGAAAATCTCCTTTGTGCAGGTGTAGTAGTGCTCGGTGATGAAAGCTTGTAGCTTGGCGGCCTGCGCCTGCACGGCGGGGTTGCCGATGGGCAGGTTTTGCAGTGCGCCGAACCCGGCGGTCAACGCCATCAGCTGATTGTTTATATCGCCGCTCTCCTGCACCGTGCGTTCGGCGACGTTCTGCTCAAACTCGCGGTAGGCGGGGGTGTCGCCCCAAGATTCCTTGGCGCGGCGGGTGTACTCGTCAATGCGGGTTGTATCAAATTCTTTGAATTGCATAGTGTGTCCTCCTGCGGCTTGCAAAGTCCGCGCCAGCCGTATCAAATCTTCCAAGTGCTGCTTTTTCAGCGTGAGAAGCTCAATTTGCTGGCGCAGAGCCTTGCGGCGGTCAAAATTCGGGTTGTCCAAAATGGTGCGGATGTCCCGCAAGGGAAACTCCAGCTCCCGAAACAGCAAAATCTGCTGCAAACGTTCCAGCGCTGCATCGTCATATAGCCTGTAGCCGCTCTCGGTGCGCATGGCGGGCAGCAGACCCAGCTTATCATAGTATTGCAGCGTGCGTATGCTTATGCCTGTCAGTCGGCTGGCTTCTTTTACGGTCATCATGATAAAACCCTCGTTTCCTTTGCGGTACTGCCATCATACACCCTGACGTTGCGTCAGAGTCAAGTGTTTCTTGAAAAAAAGTGTAATTGAAAACTTTCCGCGTCTGTGTTACACTTGCCTTTGTGCGAATTACGAAATTGGGAGGAAACAGGAGAATCATGGAACAAAAACAAAACAGAAGTTCGTTTTCCGGCAAGCTCGGCTTTGTGCTGTCGGCTGCCGGGGCGTCGGTGGGGCTGGGCAATATCTGGCGGTTCCCGTATCTGGCGGCTAAGTACGGCGGCGGTATTTTTCTGCTGATCTATATTGTGCTGGCGCTGACGTTCGGCTACACGATGATCATGGCCGAGACTGCCCTGGGCCGCATGACCCACAAAAGCCCGGTCAGCGCTTACGGCACGTTTGCCAAGCCCGGCAAAAAGAACGGATTCCTCGGCTTTGGCGGCTGGATCAACGCCATTATCCCGGTGCTGATCGTGCCGTACTACTCGGTCATCGGCGGCTGGGTCATCAAATATCTGTTTGAATATCTGCGCGGCAACGCCCAGGGCCTTGCGGAGGACGGCTATTTCAGCGCGTTTATTGCAGACGGCGCGTCCGCCGAGGTCTGCTTCCTGCTGTTTGCGTTCTTTACGCTGGGCATCATCTTTGCGGGCGTGCGCAACGGCGTGGAGCGCGTCTCCAGGCTCATGATGCCGGTGCTGGTCGTGCTGTCGGTCATCATTGCGGTCTACTCGGTCACGCGGCCCGGCGCACTGGCGGGTGTTGCCTATTTCCTGGTGCCCAACCCGGCCAACTTCTCGTGGATGACCGTCGTCACGGCCATGGGGCAGATGTTCTACTCGCTGTCCATCGCCATGGGCATTCTTGTCACGTTCGGCTCCTACATGAAGAAGGATGTCTCGATTGAGGAATCCACCGAGCACGTCGAGATTTTCGACACGCTCATCGCCGTCATGGCGGGCCTGATGATCATTCCGGCGGTGTTTGCTTTCTCCGGCGGCGACCCCGACACGCTGCAGGCCGGTCCCGCGCTGATGTTCATTACGATCCCGAAAGTCTTTGCCAGCATGGGGCTGGGCACGGTGTGGGTGTGCTGTTCTTTGTGCTTGTGCTGTTTGCAGCGGTCACCAGCTCGATTGCCCTGACCGAGAGCGCCGTCTCAACGTTTGAGGATGAGTTGGGCTGGGGCCGCAAAAAGGCCACGGTGCTCGTCGGCGTCATCATGGTGGCGCTGGGCACGCTGTCCAGCCTGGGCTACGGCCCGCTGGCGGGGGTCACGGTCATTGGGATGCAGTTCCTCGACTTCTTCGACTTCCTGACGAACTCGGTCATGATGCCGATTGCGGCCATTGCGACCTGTCTGCTCGTCTCCCGCGTCATCGGCGTGGACAAGATCGAGCAGGAGGTTGAGCTGGACGGCCAGCCCTTCCGCCGCAAGAGGATTTTCCGCTTCATGATCCGCTGGCTCTGCCCGGTCTTTGCCGCCGTCATTCTGGCAAGCTCGGTGGCCAATGCGTTTGGAATCATTAAAATGTGACAGAAAAGGACCGTCTCCGGGTGTGGAGACGGTCCTTTTTTGTTTTATTAGAGATGCAGGGCAAGGCTCCGCGGGCGGATATGGAATCCGCCCCTACGGCCTCCGAGGCCGCAGGCACCCGCAGCCTGTCCGAAAAAGTGCATCGTAGGGGCGAGCACTGCTCGCCCGCAGAAGCGTTGCGGCAGCCGGAGCGCTGCCAGGCCGTCGGGGGCACGCCGCCCTACGATGCTTCTATTTCTTCTCCGGCTTGTACCGCAGCACCTTCTCCGAAAAATGCCTTGTAAAGAACTGCACGAACGGTCCTAACCCGAAGGCGCAGATCAGGGTGCCCAGCCCGATCAGTCCGCCCAACAGGAAGGCAAGCACCGCACACAGCGCATCGGTGAACACGCGGCAGCCGAAGTAGGGGACAGGCAGCTGGTCCGCCAGCATCAGCGAGAGCGCGTCATACGGCGCGACGCCTAAATCCGCCGTCTGGTACAGCGAGCACCCCAGCGCGATGACCAACACCGCCACAGCGACCCAAAGCAGCTGCACCGGCAGCGTGTCGGCAGAGCCAAAGACGGCGGTCATCGCGTCGCCGGTAAACGTGACGATGAACCCGATGCAGAAGCTGTTGATGATGGTGCCAAGCCCGATGTACCGCCGCCCCCAAAGCAGCTGCGGCACGAAAAGGCAGAGGTTCATCAGCACATTCTCGATGCTGAACGGCAGGCCGACCAGCTCCGCCAACCGCAGGTTCAGCGCACTGATAGAGTCGTTGCCCAGACGCGAGAACTTGAACACCGCAATGCCGATGCCGATGATGACGACGCCCGCAATCATGCCAAGGATGCGCCGCAGGGTGATTTTCTGGCCGAGAAGATTCATGTACAAAACGCCTTTCCAATTATAATAAGGATTCTGTATAGTACTATCCCGTAAAACCACCCCGCCTGTCAAGAGACAACCTGTTTAAAATATCACACCCAACCTTGTGAAAACTGCCAAAAACCGCACCCTGTAACCGCTGTACCGAATTTGTCAAGCGTAGGGAAACGGTGCAAAATCAGCAAATTGCCGAAATTTTGTTACACCCACCCGGGCGTTCGATGAAACGAAAAAACTTCATAAAAAAGCCGAAAAACCCTTGACAGCAAGCCATTTACCCTGTATACTAAAACAGTATCACAAAAATGGAATAGAGCGCCCTAAAGGAATTTTGCAAAATCTGTAAAATCAAAAAGTTTGTGAAAAACGACGAATATGCCGCAGTTTCACAGCCGCCTTTCGGGTTGCTTTCGCCAACTTTGTCAATCTATGGAATAGGAGTGGTCGCGTTTTATGGTAAAGGTCAAGCCCGTACAAAACGGCAGAACGACCCGCATGAGCTTTTCCCGCATCAACGAAGTGATTGGTATGCCCAATCTGATCGAGATCCAGAAAAACTCTTACAACTGGTTCCTGGAGGAGGGCCTGCATGAGGTCTTCCACGACATTGCCGCGATCGAGGACTACACCGGCAACCTCGTGCTGGAGTTCGTCGATTACCGGCTGGACAAGAACCCCAAGTATTCTATTAAAGAATGCAAAGAGCGGGATGCCACGTATGCGGCACCCCTGTACGTCACGGCCCGTCTGTTCAACAAGCAGACCGGCGAGGTGAAGGAGCAGGAGATCTTCATGGGCGACTTCCCGCTCATGACCGACGCCGGTACCTTCATCTCCAACGGTGCCGAGCGTGCCATCGTCTCCCAGTTGGTCCGTTCTCCCGGCGTTTTCTACGGTTCCAGCAAGGACCGTACCGGCAAGGACCTGTTCACCGCTACCATGAACCCCAACGCGGTGCCTGGCTGGAGTATGAGACGGACTCCTCTGACGTTTACTACGTCCGTATCGATAAGAACCGCAAGCTGCCCGTTACCACGCTGCTGCGTGCCCTGGGCCTGTCCACCGATGAGCAGATCAAGCAGTTCTTCGGCGATTCCGAGCCGAAGATCAACGCCTCTCTCGAGAAGGACATCACCCACAACACCGAGGAGGGCCTGCTCGAGGTCTACCGCAAGCTGCGCCCCGGTGAGCCCCCGACGGTGGAAAACTCCCGCGCGCACCTGAACAACCTGTTCTTTGACCCGCGCCGTTACGACCTGGCTCGTTTTGGCCGCTATAAGATGAACAACAAGCTCAGCCTGACCCGCCGCATTGCCGGTTATAAGGCTGCCGAGGACATCATCGCCCCGCTGACCGGCGAGCTGCTGGCCGCCAAGGGCGAGAAGATCAACATGGCCAAGGCCGAGGAAATCGATAACGCCGGTGTTACCCGCGTTACCATCCTCGTTGAGAAGAAGGGCGAGGAGCCCCGTCCGTTCATTGTCATCTCCAACGGCTGCGTCAACGCCCAGAACTTCTTCAGCTTCGACGTCGAGGCCGAGGCCGGTGTCAATGAGCGCGCCAACTTTGCCGAGATCCGCAAGATCCTCGACACCACCTCCGATGTGGAGGAGCAGAAGGAGCTGCTGCGCCAGAACCACGATGTTCTGATCAGTCGCACCGTCACCGTCGATGACATCTTTGCCTCCGTCAACTACCTGCTGGGCCTTGACCATGGCATCGGCACCACCGATGAGATCGACCATCTGGCAACCGCCGCGTCCGCAGCGTCGGTGAGCTGCTGCAGAACCAGTTCCGCATCGGCTTCTCCCGCATGGAGCGCGTCATCCGTGAGCGCATGACCCTGCAGAATCAGGAAAACGGCGAGATCACCCCGCAGAGCCTCGTCAACATCCGCCCTGTCGTCGCCGCCATCAAGGAGTTCATCGGTTCCAGCCCGCTGTCCCAGTTCATGGACCAGAACAACCCGCTGGCCGAGCTGACCCACAAGCGCCGTCTGTCCGCTCTGGGCCCCGGCGGTCTGTCCCGTGACCGCGCAGGCTTCGAGGTCCGCGACGTTCACTACACCCACTATGGCCGTCTGTGCCCCATCGAGACGCCTGAAGGCCCGAACATCGGTCTGATCTCCTATCTGGCCACCTACGCCAAGATCAACAAGTACGGCTTCGTTGAGGCCCCGTACCGCAAGGTCGACAAGGCCACCGGCACTGTCACCGATGAGGTCGTCTATATGACCGCCGACGAGGAGGACGAGTATATCGTCGCTCAGGCCAACGAGCCGCTGGACGAGAACAACCACTTCGTCCGTCCCCGCGTCTCCGGCCGCCACCGCAACGACATCCAGGAGTTCGACGCTTCTCAGGTCGACTACATGGACGTTTCTCCGCGTATGATGGTTTCCGTCGCTACGGCCTGCATCCCGTTCCTCGAGAACGACGACTGCAACCGTGCACTGATGGGCTCCAACATGCAGCGTCAGGCCGTGCCTCTGATGGTCACCCAGCAGCCGCTGGTCGCCACCGGCATGGAGTACAAGGCCGCCACCGACTCCGGTGTCTGCGTCCTGGCCGCCCATGACGGCACCGTTGAGTATGTCGACGCCGACAAGATCATTGTCCGCTGCGCCGACGGCTCCGCCGACACCTATGAACTCATCAAGTTCATGCGCTCCAACCAGGGCAACTGCAACAACCAGCGCCCCATCGTCAATGTGGGCGAGACCGTCAAGGCCGGCGACGTGCTGGCCGACGGCCCCGCGACCCGCAACGGCGAGATCAGCTGGGCAAGAACGCCCTGATCGGCTTCATGACCTGGGAGGGCTACAACTACGAGGACGCCGTCCTGCTGAACGAGAAGCTCGTCCGCGAGGATGTCTACACCTCCATCCACATTGAAGAATATGAGACCGAGGCCCGCGACACGAAGCTCGGACCCGAGGAGATCACCCGCGACATCCCGAACGTCGGCGATGACGCGCTGAAGGACCTCGATGACCGCGGCATCATCCGCATCGGTGCCGAGGTCAAGACCGGCGACATCCTCGTCGGCAAGGTCACCCCGAAGGGCGAGACCGAGCTGACCGCCGAGGAGCGCCTGCTGCGCGCCATCTTCGGGCGAGAAGGCCCGCGAGGTCCGCGACACCTCCCTGCGTGTGCCCCACGGCGCCTACGGCATCGTTGTCGACGTCAAGGTCTTTACCCCCGAGAACAGCGACGAGCTGCAGCCCGGCGTGCGTATGTGCGTGCGCTGCTACATCGCCCAGAAGCGTAAGATCAGCGTCGGCGATAAGATGGCAGGCCGTCACGGCAACAAGGGTGTTGTTTCCCGCATTCTGCCGCAGGAGGATATGCCCTTCCTGCCCGACGGCACCCCGCTGGACATCGTGCTGAACCCCCTGGGCGTTCCCTCCCGTATGAACATCGGTCAGGTCCTGGAGGTCAACCTGGGCTACGTTGCCAAGGCACTGGGCTGGAAGGTCCAGACCCCCGTCTTTGACGGTGCGCACGAGTCCGACCTGCGCGACTGCTTCGCCGAGGCCCGCGAGAAGTGGCACGGCGAAAATGCGCCCGAGTACCCGACCCACCTGGACCGCCTGATGGGCGAGAAAGGCCATGTCATCGACTTCTCCAAGATCGATCTGACCGACGACGGCAAGACCACCCTGTATGATGGCCGTACCGGTGAACAGTTCCCCAGCAAGGTCACGGTAGGCTATATGTACTACCTGAAGCTGCATCACCTGGTTGACGATAAGATCCATGCCCGTTCCACCGGCCCCTACTCCATGGTCACCCAGCAGCCTCTGGGCGGCAAGGCGCAGTTCGGCGGCCAGCGCTTCGGCGAGATGGAAGTCTGGGCGCTGGAAGCTTACGGCGCCGCTTACACCCTGCAGGAGATCCTGACCATCAAGTCCGACGACGTCGTGGGCCGTGTCAAGACCTACGAAGCTATCGTCAAGGGCGAGCCGATCCCGCGCCCCGGTATCCCCGAGAGCTTCCGCGTTATGCTCAAAGAGCTGCAGAGCCTTGGCCTGGATATTGTTGTGCAGGATAAGGAAGGCAACGCCGTCGATATGCGTCAGGAGTTTGACGACGATGACAGCAGCTTTGAGAACAATGACTACGACCTGGGCGATAACGTCATGGTCGAGAGTGAGCTGCAGGACGATTACAGCGTCAAGGACGCCGACGAAGGCTTTGACGATGATCTGGATGAGGATGCCGGCCCCACGGCTGACGACCTTGCCGCCATCGAGTCTGATTCCTTCGACGATTGATCGAATTGCATCGTGTGTCATATTGAATTTGAGAGGGTTCGCTGAATGGAAAATAAAGAATTCGATTCTATTAAGATCGGCCTTGCCTCCCCGGACCAGATCCGTGCCTGGAGCTACGGCGAGGTCACCAAGCCCGAAACCATCAACTACCGCACCCTGAAGCCGGAGCGCGACGGCCTGTACTGCGAGCGCATTTTTGGACCTACCAAGGACTGGGAATGCCACTGCGGCAAGTATAAGCGCATCCGCTACAAGGGTAAGATCTGCGACAAGTGCGGCGTCGAGGTCACCCGCGCCAAGGTCCGCCGTGAGCGCATGGGCCACATCGAGCTGGCCGCGCCTGTCTCGCACATCTGGTATTTCAAGGGCATTCCCAGCCGCATCGGCCTGATGCTGGACATCAGCCCCCGTCAGCTGGACAAGGTCCTGTATTTCGCCAACTACATTGTCACCGACCCCGGCTTCACGCCGCTGGAGAAAAAGCAGCTGCTGACCGAGCGCGAGTACAAGGAGATGCGCGAAAAGTACGAGGATACGTTTGAAGCCGGTATGGGTGCCGAAGCCATCCAGAAGCTGCTGGCCGAGATCGACCTCGACAAGCTGAGCAAGGAGCTGCGTGAGGAGCTCGAGCACGCGAACGGCCAGAAGCGCGTCCGCCTGCTGAAGCGCCTTGAGTGTGTCGAGAGTTTCCTCGAGAGCAACCAGCGCCCCGAGTGGATGATCATGACGGTCATCCCCGTCATTCCGCCGGATCTGCGCCCCCTGCTGCAGCTGGACGGCGGCCGCTTTGCGACCTCCGACCTGAACGATCTGTACCGCCGCGTCATCAACCGCAACAACCGCCTGAAGCGTCTGCTGGAGCTCGGTGCGCCCGACATCATCGTCCGCAACGAGAAGCGTATGCTGCAGGAGGCCGTTGACGCCCTGATCGACAATGGCCGCCGCGGCCGCCCGGTCACCGGCGCGAACAACCGCGCACTGAAGTCCCTGTCCGATATGCTGAAGGGCAAGCAGGGCCGCTTCCGCCAGAACCTGCTGGGCAAGCGTGTTGACTACTCCGGCCGTTCCGTTATCGTCGTCGGCCCCGAGCTGAAGATGTATCAGTGCGGTCTGCCCAAGGAGATGGCCCTCGAGCTGTTCAAGCCCTTCGTCATGAAGGATCTGGTCGAGAAGGAGAAGGCCAACAACATCAAGTCTGCCCGCAAGATGGTCGAGCGCGCCCGCCCCGAGGTCTGGGATTCTCTCGAGACCGTCATCAAGGGCCACCCCGTCCTGCTGAACCGTGCACCTACGCTGCACCGTCTGGGCATTCAGGCCTTTGAGCCTGTCCTGGTCGAGGGCCGTGCCATCAAGCTGCACCCCCTGGTCTGCACCCCCTTCAACGCTGACTTCGACGGCGACCAGATGGCTGTCCACCTGCCGCTGTCCACCGAGGCCCAGCGCGAGGCCAAGATGCTGATGCTGGCCTCCGGCAACCTGCTGAAGCCCTCTGACGGTGAGCCCGTCACTGTGCCCACGCAGGATATGATCCTGGGCAGCTACTACCTGACCCTCGTCAACCCCGACGATAAGGGCCACGGCAAGATCTTCCGCGACGAGGACGAGGCCATGATGGCCTATTCCGAGGGCCTTATCACGCTGCAGGCACCCATCAAGGTGCGCCGCACGATGGTCTTTGACGGCGTTGCGGAGACCGGCCTGGTCGATACCACGATGGGTCAGATCATCTTCAACACCCCCATCCCGCAGGATCTTGGCTACGTGGATCGCACCAATCCCGCCACCAAGTTCGACTACGAGATGAACCCCCGCACCCTCAAGATCGCATCCGGCGGCAAGAGCGACAAGCTGACGAAGAAGGGCCTGCCCGACATCATCAGCCGCTGCCTGACGAAGCACGGCACCAAGACCTGCGCCATGATGCTGGATCAGATCAAGGCTCAGGGCTACAAGTACTCTACCCTGTCTGCCATCACCGTCGCTGTTCCCGATGCTATTATGCCTGACGAGAAGCCGGAAATTCTGGCTGCCGCCGATAAGAAGATCGAGAAGGTCATGAAGAACTTCAACCGCGGCCTGATCTCCGATGAGGAGCGCTACCGCAAGACGGTTGAGATCTGGCAGGCCGCCACGGAGGAGGTCTCCGAGGCTCTGAGCGAAAACCTGAAGAAGAACCACCAGCGCAACCCCATCTATATGATGTCCGATTCCGGTGCCCGTGGTTCTATGGACCAGATCAAGCAGCTGGCCGGTATGCGCGGCCTGCTGGCCAATACTGCCGGTAAGACGCTGGAGATGCCTATCCGCGCCAACTACCGTGAGGGCCTGAATATCCTGGAATACTTCATCTCTTCCCGAGGCGCTCGTAAGGGTCTGGCCGATACCGCTCTGCGTACCGCTGACTCCGGCTACCTGACCCGCCGTCTGGTCGATGTCTCTCAGGAAGTCATCATCCGCGAGGAGGACTGCCACGCTACCGAGGGCATCTGGGTCCGCGAGATCAGCGAGGGCAACTCTGTTGTCGAGAGCTTCAAGGAGCGTCTGAACGGCCGCTACTCCCTGCATGATGTGCACGATCCCGCCACGGGTGAGCTGCTCGTCAGCAAGGAAAAGATGATGGATATGTTCGACGCCGAGAAGATCGTCAACGCCGGTATTACCGAGCTGGAGATCCGCTCCGTCATGACCTGCCGTGCGCACGTCGGCGTCTGCGCCCACTGCTACGGTTCCAACATGTCCAACGGTGAATGCGTTAAGGTCGGTGAGTCTGTCGGTATCATTGCCGCAGAGTCCATCGGTGAGCCCGGTACCCAGCTGACCATGCGTACCTTCCATACCGGCGGTATCGCATCTGCCGAAGACATCACCCAGGGTCTTCCCCGCGTTGAGGAACTGTTTGAGAGCCGCCGCCCGAAGGCGATGGCCATCATGTCCGAGATCGCCGGTACGGTCCACATCGACGATACCAAAAAGAGCCGCCATGCCGAGATCACCGGCACGGACGAGAACGGCGCTCCGGTTACCAAGAGCTACCTGATTCCGTTCGGCCAGCGCCTCAAGGTCATGGAAGGCGACGAGGTCGCCAAGGGCGCACTGCTGACCGAGGGTCATGCTTACCCGCAGGACATCCTCGCCATCCAGGGCCCCATCGCCACCCAGAACTACCTGATCAGCGAGGTCCAGAAGGTCTACCGTCTGCAGGGCGTTGACATCAACGATAAGCATATCGAGGTCATCGTCCGCCAGATGATGCGTAAGGTCCGCATTGAGGATTCCGGCTCCAGCGACTTTATCATGGGCAGCATCGTGAACCGCCGCGATGTCATGATCAAGAACGAGGAGATCCAGGCCCGCATTGATGCCGGTGAGACTGATCTGAAGCTGGTTCAGGCCAGCCAGGTCCTGCTTGGCATCACCAAGTCCAGTCTGGCTACCGACTCCTTCCTGTCCGCTGCGTCCTTCCAGGAAACCACCCGTGTCCTGACCGAGGCCGCTATCAAGGGCAAGGTCGACCCGCTGGCCGGCCTGAAGGAGAACGTCATCATCGGTAAGCTCATCCCCGCCGGTACTGGTCTGCCGGAGGTCGAGGAGGAGCTCGTCCAGGCCGAGATTGCCCGCGACGCCGCCGAGGCAGCCTACGACCACTAAATAAACCGCAAAGGATTCCCGCCGCCACGGCGGGAATCCTTTTTTGCATACCGTCCGTGATTGACACACACACGCAGGCAGGTTATAATAAATAGAAAAAGCAAAGGGAAGTGAGAACATGCTGTTTCTGCAATATCCGCCGTGCTCCACCTGCCAAAAGGCAAAAAAGTGGCTCGACGACCACGGCATCGAGTACACCGCCCGCCACATTAAAGAGGACAACCCCACCGCCAATGAGCTGCGCGAATGGGTCGCCCGCAGCGGCCTGCCCCTCAAGAGGTTCTTCAACACGAGCGGCCTAGTCTACAAAAATCTGGGCCTGAAGGATAAGCTGCCAACCATGACCGAGGACGAGCAGATCGCCCTGCTGGCGTCGGACGGTATGCTCGTCAAGCGTCCGCTGCTGGTGGGCGACGATTTTGTCCTGCCCGGCTTTAAGCCGGCCGAGTGGGAAAACGCTCTTTTGTAACCTGTAGGGGCAGATGCCTGCATCCGCCCGCGGAGCTTTGCGGCAACCGCACGACTCCCGGGTCGTTGAGGACGCCGACCCCTACATCCTCAGCATAGCAAAACATTTTATAACAAGGAGAAAACTATGGCCGAAATTCTAAAAGAACGCAGTGAACTGGACCCGCAATTTCAGTGGGACCTGACCCCGATGTTCGAGAGCGACGCCGCGTGGGAGACCGCGCTGGACAGCCTCGACGCGGACATTGAAAGCCTGGCGGCCTTCGCCGGTAAGCTGACCGATGCCGTCACGATTGGCGCATACCTCGACGCATCCACCGAGGTGGGCCGCAAGGTCGAGCGCCTCTACTGCTACGCCTCCCAGCGCCATGACGAGGACACCCGCGACGACAAGGCCCAGAGCATGTACGCCCGCATCGGCAGCAAGTACGTCAAGATGGCCGCCGCGCTGTCCTTTGCCCAGCCGGAGATCCTGTCCCTGCCCGAGGAGACGCTGACCGCCATCGTCAACGATCCCGCCGTCGCGGACTACAAATTCAACCTCGAGGATCTGCTGCGCGGCAAGCCCCACACCCTGACCAAGGCTGAAGAAAAGCTGCTGGCCAGCTTCGGCGAAGTCATGTCTGCGCCGTCCGAGATCTACCACAATCTGGAGGACGCCGACCTGCTGTTTGATGCCGTCAAGGACGGCAGCGGTGAGACCGTCGAGGTCACCGGCTCCAACTTTGTGCCGCTGGAGATGAGCACGGACCGCACCCTGCGAGAGAACGCCTTCCACAGCTACTACAAGAGCTACCGCGAGCACATCAACACCTTCGCCGCGTCCTACGCCGGTGCCATCAAGGCTGCCACCGCCGAGGCCGCCGCCCGCAATTACCCGTCCTCCCGCGCGATGGCCATGGCGGGGGAGAATGTGCCCGCTGAGGTCTACGACAACCTCGTCGCCACGGTCCGCAAGCATATTCCCGCCATGCACCGCTATGTCCGCCTGCGCAAAAAGATGCTGGGCGTTGACGCGCTGCACTTCTATGACGTCTACGCTCCGCTGGTCGGCGATCTGAAAAAATCCTAACAGCTACGAGACCGCACAGGAGATGGTCCTGAAGGCCGTTGCGCCCTTGGGCGAGGACTACCAGGCAACCGTCCGCAAGGCCTATGCCGAGCGCTGGGTCGACGTTTATCCAAACCGCGGCAAGCGCGGCGGCGCGTACTCAGGCGGCTGCTATGACTCCAACCCCTATATCCTGCTGAATTTCAGCGGCACGCTGGACAGTGTCTCGACGCTGGCACATGAGATGGGCCATACGATCCACAGCTGGCGCTCCCGCCAGCATCAGCCGCCGCAGTACGCGGACTACACGCTGTTTGTCGCCGAGGTCGCGTCCACCGTCAACGAGAATCTGCTCATTGAACAGCTGCTTGCCAACGAGAACGACCCCCAGACCCGCCTCTATCTGCTGAACCAGTATCTGGAAAACTTCAAGGGCACGGTCTATCGCCAGACGATGTTTGCCGAGTTCGAGCGCGAGGCCCACGCCATGGTCGAGCGCGGCGAAGCCCTGAACGCCGCCGCCCTGAACGCTCTGTACAAACGCCTTGTCACCGACTATTTCGGCAACGATATGGTCATCGACGACGAGATCCAGTATGAGTGGGCACGCATCCCACACTTCTACCGCCCGTTCTACGTTTACAAGTATGCCACCGGCTACTCCACCGCTGTCGCCCTGTCCGAGGGCATCCTGAAAGAGGGCGAGCCCGCCGTCAAGCGCTACAAGGAGTTCCTCTCCATGGGCGGCAGTGCTTACCCGCTGGACGAGCTGCGCCACGCCGGTGTTGACCTGGCCACCCCGGCCCCCGTGGACGCCGCCCTCGAGAAGTTCGAGCGCATCCTCGACGATGCCGAGGCCACGCTGGCAAAGCTGCAGTAAACCCCATTTGCCCGTTGCCCCTACCCCACTGGCCTCCTCTGCGAGGGGCCCCGCCCACAGGCGGTGAGGGAGAGAACTTTGTGGTCGCCCGAAATAGTTAGGGTCGCCGCAAGGCTCTCTCCCACCGGCCCTGCGGGGCCACCTCCCTCGCAGAGGGAGGCAAGAAAATAGCAACAAAAAAGCGGAGCGCCTTTCCCGGCGCTCCGCTCCTATTATAATAAGGTAGAATTACTTGCCCAGCACGGCCTTGATGTAGGCGGCCTCACGTGCGGCGATCTGATCCTGATACGCCTTCACGGCCTTCGCATAGGCGGCCTCGCGTGCATCAGCCTTGGCCTGCGTGGCCTTGCCTGCGGCAATTACCGGCGGCGACGCGCGCGTCACGCCTGGGACTGGCAGCCTTGCCCGCAGCGATGACGGCCAGACAGTCTGCATCGGCCTTCGCCTGGGCAGCCTTGGCGGCCTTCAGAATTGCGGCGCTGTCGGCGTCTGCCTTGGCCTTTGCATTCTTGGAATAAGCATCCACCGCTGCAGTGTAGGCAGCTTCCTTCGCGGCAATCTGAGCCTGGTAGGCCTTGACGGCGGCGATATAATCGCTGTTGGCATCTGCAAAAACAGGTACAGCGAAGGCGGATACCATGCACAGGGAAATCAGGATAGCAAGCAGTTTCTTCATTGTCAGGACCTCCTCAAAAATGTAGCGTCAGAACTTGCATGGCCGGAACTGTTCCGGTTTTGTCTGTATCTTCATTATAACAAAACAGGGTACACAATGCAACAGAAATCGACTCGTCAAGTCCATGAATCTGGCGGCTTGTTTTTGTGCAAAATGTATATTTGTCTCTGATGAATAGACAAAACGTGCACGGACGGCGGCCGGACGCGCGGCGGCGGGGGGAGACGGTCCGCTTCATTCTATGCGCGGACTTACCAAAATGCAACGCTGCCGCCCAAACCGGCGCAAGATTTGCACATTTTGCTTCAGAAATGAAAAATTCTCCGTATTGCACGATTTTTTCAAGATTTTTTTGGCAATACTCTTGACATTCCGGCCGGGATGCTGTAATATAATCATTGCGTGAGATGCGGGGTATAGTGCGGCCATCTGGCCGGACGACCCGCAAAAAGCGCGTGAATAAGTGAAGAAAGGAGAAAAGAAATGCCTACTTTTAACCAGCTCGTGCGCAAAGGCCGTGAGGTTCTGGTCAAAAAGAGCACCGCGCCTGCCCTTCTGAAGAGCTACAACTCCCAGAAAAAGGAGTACACCAACCTCAACAGCCCGCAGAAGCGTGGTGTCTGCACTGCCGTGCGTACCATGACCCCCAAGAAGCCTAACTCTGCTCTGCGTAAAGTTGCCCGTGTCCGCCTGACGAATGGTATCGAGGTCACCTCTTACATTCCCGGTATCGGCCATAACCTGCAGGAGCACAGCGTTGTTCTGATCCGCGGCGGTCGTGTCAAGGATCTGCCCGGTGTCCGTTACCACATCATCCGTGGTACTCTGGATACCCAGGGTGTTGCGAACCGTAACCAGGCCCGCAGCAAATACGGTGCTAAGCGCCCCAAGGCCGGTGCCAAGAAGTAAGGAAACATCTTTTCGCCATAAAATAGGCCAACGCCTTTTTTGTGGCACAACGGGAGTTTCTTAACTTTCGAGTACCGATGATATCATTTATGTGAAGGAGGGAAGAAAGATGCCCAGAAGAGGTAATGTCGCGAAACGCGAAGTTCTGGCCGATCCTATTTACAATTCCAAGGTTGTCACCCGCCTGGTCAACTACATCATGCTGGATGGCAAGAAAGGTGTTGCGCAGGAGATCGTTTACGATGCATTCGACATCGTGAAGGAAAAGACCGGCAACGACCCGCTCGAGATGTTCGAGAAGGCAATGGAGAACATCATGCCTAACCTCGAGTGCAAGACCCGCCGTGTCGGCGGCGCTAACTATCAGGTTCCTCTGGAAGTTAGCCCTGCCCGCCGCGAGACCCTCGGCCTGCGCTGGCTGACCGCTTACAGCCGCGCCCGTGGCGAGAAGACTATGTCTGCTCGTCTGGCTGCTGAGATCATCGACGCCACCAACGGTGTCGGCGGCTCTGTCAAGAAGCGCGAGGATACGCACAAGATGGCCGAGGCCAACAAGGCTTTTGCCCACTATCGTTATTGATTCGCTGTCGAGGAGGTATAAGCCATGGCTACGCCGAGAGATGTATCTCTGCAAATGACCCGTAACATCGGTATCATGGCCCACATCGACGCAGGTAAGACCACCACCACCGAGCGCATCCTGTACTACACCGGTATCAACCATAAGATCGGTGAGGTTCATGACGGCGCTGCTACGATGGACTGGATGGAACAGGAGCAGGAGCGTGGTATCACCATCACTTCCGCTGCTACCACCTGCTATTGGAGCCATACCGAGACCCAGCACGATCCGGCTCTCTTCAAGAAGAACCGTCATCGTATCAACATCATCGACACCCCGGGTCACGTTGACTTCACTGTTGAGGTTCAGCGTTCTCTGCGCGTTCTGGACGGTTCCGTTACCGTTCTGGCCGCTAAGGGCGGTGTTGAGCCGCAGTCTGAGACCGTTTGGCGTCAGGCTGACGAGTACAAGGTTCCCCGCATGGTGTACGTCAACAAGATGGACACCATGGGTGCCGATTTCTACCGCTGCGTTCAGATGCTCCATGATCGTCTGCACGCCAACGGTGTGCCCATCCAGCTGCCCGTCGGTCAGGAGGATACCTTCAAGGGTATTATCGACCTGATCGATATGCAGGCTGACATCTACTATGATGACATGGGCAATGACGTCCGCGTTGAGCCTATCCCCGAGGATATGCAGGAGAAGGCTCAGGAGTACCATGACAAGCTGATCGAGGCTGTTGCCGAGACCGACGAAGAGCTCATGATGAAGTACCTGGACGGCGAAGAGCTGACCAAGGAAGAAATCAAGGCGGCTCTGCGTAAGGCTACCATCTCTAACGAGATCGTTCCCGTTGTCTGCGGCTCCTCCTACAAGAACCGCGGCGTTCAGAAGCTGCTGGATGCCATTGTTGACTACATGCCGGCTCCTACCGACGTTGCAGCCATCAAGGGCACCAACCCCGAGACCGGTGAGGAGGAGGATCGTATCTCCTCCGACGACCAGCCGTTCGCAGCTCTGGCCTTCAAGATCATGACTGACCCGTATGTCGGTAAGCTCTGCTTCTTCCGTGTGTACTCCGGTACGCTGGACGCAGGCACCACCGTCTACAACTCTGTCAAGGATAACAACGAGCGTATCGGCCGTATCCTGCAGATGCACGCCAACAACCGTAAGGACATCGACACCGTTTACGCGGGCGATATTGCGGCTGCTGTCGGTCTGAAGAATACCACCACCGGTGACACGCTGTGCGACGAGAAGCACCCCATCATTCTGGAGTCCATGAACTTCCCGGAGCCCGTTATCCGCGTTGCCATCGAGCCCAAGACCAAGGCCGGCTCTGAGAAGATGGGCATTGCGCTGGCAAAGCTCGCTGAAGAAGACCCGACCTTCCGCACCTGGACCGATGAGGAGACCGGCCAGACGATCATCGCCGGCATGGGCGAGCTCCATCTGGAGATCATCGTTGACCGTCTGCTCCGTGAGTTCAAGGTCGAGGCCAACGTTGGCGCTCCCCAGGTTGCTTACCGCGAGACCATTCGCAAGGAAGCCAACCAGGAGACCAAGTACGCCCGTCAGTCCGGCGGTAAGGGCCAGTATGGTCACGTTAAGATCAAGCTGGAGCCCAACCCCGGCAAGGGTTATGAGTTCGTCAACGGTGTCGTTGGCGGCGCTATCCCGAAGGAATATATCCCCGCTGTTGACAATGGTATCCAGGGCGCGATGAAGTCCGGTGTTCTCGCCGGCTATCCCGTCGTTGATGTCAAGGTCACCCTGTGGGATGGTTCTTATCATGAGGTCGACTCCTCTGAAATGGCGTTCTCCATCGCTGGTTCTATGGCATTCAAGGATGCCATGAAGAAGTGCGATCCCGTCATCATGGAGCCCATCATGAAGGTCAATGTTATCGTGCCCGATGATAGATGGGCAACGTTATCGGCGACCTGAACAGCCGCCGCGGCCAGATCACCAACCCACGGAG
>ENA-OQCG01000030-OQCG01000030.1-human-gut-metagenome-genome-assembly--contig:-NODE-30-length-24016-cov-1.747373_pt1 | contig 24016 bp, 27 predicted proteins | sample MGYA00242758_ERZ504577 | MGnify/ENA primary metagenome ERZ504577 (study PRJEB26092, sample SAMD00036248) | human gut metagenome | host: Homo sapiens | study: EMG produced TPA metagenomics assembly of...
CTGTCCAGCCGATGGTGATGAGGTTGGGCTGCTCCAGCCCGCCGCAGGAGACCAGCACCGGCGGTTCCGGGTTCAGCAGGGTGCTGCCCCGCCAGCTCTGTTTGCTCATCCGTGATACTTCCTTTCATAGGGGGCCCAGGTGCGCTCCGAGATGATGTAGCGCGGGCGGGCCTTTGTTTCCATATAGATCTTGCCGATGTATTCGCCGATGACACCCAGGCAGACCAGCTGCACGCCGCCCACAAAGCAGACGATGCAGATGGTGGAAGCCCAGCCGGCCACCACGCTGCCCATGGCCGCCTGCACGATGGCCCAGATCACGCCGATGAAGCTGATGAGGCTGACCACGATGCCTGCCCCGGTGATGAGACGGATGGGCTTGTTGGAAAGGCTGGTGATGCCATCAAAGGCCAGCGCCAGCATTTTGCGCAGGGGATAGTGGCTCTCACCGGCCAGCCGCTCGTGCCGCTCGTAGAGCACCTGCTCACTCTTAAAGCCCACCAGCGGCACCATGCCGCGCAGAAAGATGTTGACCTCCTTGTAGTCGGCAAAGCTGTCCAGCACCCGGGCGCTGATGAGCCGGTAGTCGGCGTGGTTGAACACGATATCCGCGCCAAGGGCATTCATCAGGTGGTAGAAGCCCTCGGCGGTGAACCGCTTGAAGAAGGTGTCGGTGTCCCGGCGGCTGCGCACGCCGTAGACCACCTCGGCACCGTCCAGATATTTCTGCACCATCTCGTCCATGGCGTTGATGTCATCCTGACCGTCGCAGTCGATGGAGATGGTGATGTCGCAGTTATTGGCGCGGGCCTCCATCAGGCCCGCCAGCACGGCGTTCTGATGGCCCCGGTTCCGGCTCTGGGAAATGCCGATGAAATGCGCATCCTGCTTTGCAAAGCCGCAGATGAGCTCCCAGGTCTTGTCGTGGGAACCATCGTTGACGAACAGCACCCGGCTCTTGTCGCTGATCATGCCTTTTTCGGTGAGGCTGGTGATCTTTTGCAGGAACATCGGCGCTGTAATGGGCAGCACCTGCTCTTCGTTGTAGCAGGGGATCACGATCCAGAGAATTGGTTTAGACATAGTTATAGATCACTTTCCTTTTATAGAATCATCTGCCGCAGAGCTTCCGGCTCCAGCAGCTTGAAGCTGGAACGGTAGGTATCCAGCAGGCCATCCCGCTGCATCAGGCTCAGCTCCCGGGAAAGGGCGCTGCGGTCACAGTTGAGGTAATCGGCCAACTGGATGCGGGAGAAGGGGATGGTAAAGGTCATGCTGCCCTGTTGCTCGGCCTCGCTGAGCAGGTAGGCGCAGACCTTGGCCCGCAGGGTCTTCATCACCAGCAGGTCCACCCGGCGGGAGAGCAGGAAATATTTATCGCTGATGGTCCGCACCAGATTCTGCAGCAGGCGCTGGCGGGCAGCGGAGCCGTCCGGCTGGAGCAGCTTCTCGTAGGGGAAGAGCAGGACCTCGCAGGGGGCGGATACCACCACCGTGACCGGGCTGTCCAGGCTGGAACCGCCCAGCACGTCGCCAAACACGCCCCCCGGCCCCATGTGGGTGATGGGGATCCGTGCCCCGCCCGGTGCCGGGCGGTAGGCCTCGATGCTTCCGGTCAGCACAACGCCGACCCGGCGGCTGGGGGCCCCGGCCTGCACCAGCGCCTCGCCCCGGCCATAACTGCGGATGCAGGCCCCCAGCTCACTGAGCAGGGGGCGCAGTTCCCCGGCAGAGATCCCGGCAAAAAGAGAGGTGGATTGTAACAGCGGCAGATAGTTTTCCATGTCAGTTCCGTGAGGTTTTCCCCGGGCCCTCACCGCCCTTCTGCAATTCCGTTGCATGGGCAACGGTATTTTTAGCTCCATTATAGTAAACTTGAGCGCGTAAAGCAAATGATTTTGCAAAATTTACAAATTTTGTTTCTGGTTGGAACAACAAAGAGAGGAAGGAATCTGAACCATGATGAAAAAACTGACTTCCCTGCTGCTGTCGGCGGCGCTGATGATCAGCCTGCTGGCCTGCGGGGCTTTTGCTGCCAAAACAGAAAGCGGCGTGCGGATTGCGGGCCTGAAGGGCCCCACCACCATGGGCCTGGTCAATCTGCTGGATATGGAGCGCAGCGGCAAGGCCAGCCAGCACTACGACTTGCAGCTCTACGGTGCAGCGGACGAGATCGTGCCCAAGCTCATCAAGGGTGAGCTGGATATGGCCGCCATCCCTGCCAATCTGGCCGCGACCCTTTACCAGAAGACCAATGGCGGCATCCAGGTGATGGCAGTGAACACGCTGGGCGTGCTGTATGTGGTGGAAAAAGGTGACAGTGTCCACAGCTTTGCCGACCTGAAGGGCCGCACCATCCTGTCCACCGGCAAGGGCACCACGCCGGAGTATGTTCTGCGCTACCTGCTCACCAAGAATGGCCTGGACCCCGACAAGGATGTGAAGATCGAGTATTACAGCGAGGCATCTGAGGTGACCGCCCAGATGGCCGCCTCCAAAAAGGATGCCATTGCCGTTCTGCCCCAGCCCTATGTGACCGCCGCCCAGCTGAAGGACAGCAGTCTGCGGGTGGTGCTGGACCTGACCAAGGAGTGGAACAAGGTCTGTGACACCCAGCTCATCACGGGGGTCACCGTTGTCCGCACCGAGTACGCCAAAGAGAACCCGGACATCGTGGCAAATTTCCTGCGGGATTACGAGAAGAGCATCAAGGCCGCCCAGACAGATGTTGCCGGTACGGCGGCTCTCTGCGAGGAGACCGGCGTGGTGGCTAAAAAGGCCATTGCCCAGAAGGCGCTGCCCCAGTGCAACATCGTTTACCGTGTGGGGGACGAGATGAAGGCCGATGTCAACGCCTACCTCAGGGTGCTGTATGATGCTTCCCCCGCTGCAGTGGGCGGCAAGCTGCCGGATGCAAACTTCTACTACACCAAGGCCACGCCCGGTCAGGTGTTCTGGAAAAGCGTCCAGCGCAGTTTTCAGTAAACCGGTAAAAAGGAGAGCCGTGCAGCCGCACGGCTCTTTTTGAGTGAGAACGGAGCAGGTAAAATGAAACAGACAAAAAAACGCCGCACAGGGCTGCTGGCAGCGGCGGTGTTCTGGCTGGCCGTCTGGCAGGCGGCGGCCATGGCCATCGGGCAGGAGGTCTTTCTGGTGTCACCCATTCAGGCGGCGGGCACCCTGATGGAGCTGCTGCCGCAGGCCGATTTCTGGCAGCGGGTGGGGTTCAGCGCCGGGCATATCCTGCTGGGGTTTGCGCTGGGCGTGGTGGTCAGCGTTCTGCTGGCGGCCGCTGCCGAGCGCTGGGCCTGGGTGGACACGCTGCTGGCCCCGGTCATCCAGCTGGTCAAGGCCACGCCGGTGGCCAGCTTCATCATTCTGGCGCTGGTGTGGGTCAGCGGGCGGTCGCTTTCCATCCTCATCAGCTTTCTGATGGTCCTGCCCGTGCTGTACAGTGCCGTGCGCACCGGCATCGAGAGCGCGGATGCGCAGCTGCTGGAAATGGCACAGGTGTTCCACCTGTCGCTGGCCCGGCGGGTCAAAGCCATCTGGCTGCCCGCCATCCTGCCGGCCTTCCGGCAGGGGTGCAGCGTGGCGCTGGGCATCTGCTGGAAGAGCGGTGTGGCCGCCGAGGTCATCGGCCTGCCCGATGGCAGCATCGGAGATGCCCTCTACCGGGCAAAGATCACACTCTCTACCGGGGAGCTGTTCGCCTGGACGTTCGTCATCATCCTGCTGAGCGCAGGCTTTGAGAAGCTGTTCCTGGCCCTGCTGGACAAGGCGGTGGCCCGCGTGTTGGGAGAGGATGTGGCAGAAAATGATTAACAAACTGGAAATTTGCGAATTAACAAAACGCTTTGGAGAAAAAACGCTCTTTGAGGATCTGGATCTGACCCTTGCGGAGCCTGCCGTTCTCTGGGCACCCAGCGGCTGGGCAAGACCACCCTGCTCCGCATCCTGATGGGGCTGGAAGTGCCGGATTCGGGCACGGTGCAGGGCGTGGGCCGGGTCGGTGCTGTCTTTCAGGAGGATCGGCTCTGCCCGCAGCTGACCGCCGTGCAGAATGTGGAACTGGTGCTCCCGGAGGGAAAAACACAATACAAAACGCAAATCGTGTCGGATTTTCAACGATTTGGATATGATGAGCAGGCGCTTGCTCTGCCTGCCCGGAAGCTTTCCGGCGGGCAGAAGCGCCGTGCGGCCCTGCTCCGCGCTCTCTGGGCCGGGTGCGATACCCTGCTGCTGGACGAACCCTTCACCGGTATGGACCCGGAGACCATGAAAAAAGCCGCAGCGCTCCTGAAAGAGCGCCGCGGCGAACGGGCTGTTCTGTTGGCCACCCATGACCGGGAAGCCATCCGGGAGCTGGGGTGGAGGGTCATTGACCTGACGTAAGCGATTGTATTTTGTCAGAAAATATGATATCCTAAAAATACAGCTTTTAAGCTGTCATCAGGTGTTGCCTTAAACGTAGGCGGCTGAACGCTCCTTACCGAACCGCAAAGGTTTTACTTACTGGTAAACAGGCATCGGGAGGGCGGCTTTTTTGGGCGCACAATCCCGACGCTTCGGCGAAAGGAGGAATGCGCATGACTTTGTCAGAAGTGCTGCTGTTGTTGACATTTGTTTCCAGCGTAGCATATGGTGTTTTTGACATCACATGGAAAATCAGCCATGACGACAAAAGATATAAAAACAAAAAAGACTGACCGCCATCTATGCTTCCCCAAGCAAATCGGTCAATCTTTTTTGATACGAGTAACGTAAGGAGCTGGCCGTTTGGAGGGCAGCACCTTTTGTAATTTCAGTATATACGTTTCAACGTAAATTGTCAAGCAAAAGTCACAGCAGCTCTGCCAGAATGCTGTTCTGCACAATGAGACCGGCGGGGGTGAGGGCAAGGGTGCTGCCATCGAAGGTGGCATAGCCGGACTTCACACAGTTCTTCACAAAGGCGAGCTGGGCGGTGGAAAACTCCTTCCCGTAGCGGGCCTTATAGGCGGCAAGATCCAGCCCCTTGCGCAGCCGCAGCTGTAAAATGAGATAGTCCTCTGCGCCGCAGCCTCCGTCCATAACGGGGGCTGCTTTGTCGTTCAGGAAGGCCTCGGTGTCGGCAGGGTAATAGAACCGTCTGCCGCCCATGCAGGAGTGCGCCGCCGGGCCAAGGCCGAGGTAATCCCCGCAGTCCCAGTAGATGAGGTTGTGCCTGCCCTCATAGCCGGGCTTTGCAAAGTTCGAGATCTCATACTGCCGGTATCCGTGGTGCTCCAGGTGTTCCACGGCGTAGAGGTAAAAGTCTGCTGCTTCGTCGGGGGAGGGCAGATCCTCGGGCGGGTGCCTGCCAAAGGCGGAATCCGGTTCGATCTTTAAAAGGTATGCGGAGATGTGCGTTGCCCCGCCCTCCGCAATGAGCTCCAGTGTCTCGTCAAACTCGGCCTGCGTATAATGGGGCAGGGCCAGCATGATGTCGCCGCTGATGTTCGCAAAGCCTGCCCGCCGGGCGGCGGCAAAGGCAGCCCGCGCCTGCTTTGCCGTGTGCGGCCTGCCCAGTGTGCGCAGCTGGGTATCCCGGGCAGACTGCACCCCGAAAGAGATGCGGTTCACCCCGGCTTCCCGGAAACCGCACAGGGTCTGCTCGGTCACGGTCTCAGGGTTGGCCTCCAGCGTGATCTCCGCCCCGGGTGCCGGAGCTGCCGCCGCAATGAGCCGGGCGGCATCAGCAGGGGAGAGCAGGCTGGGGGTGCCGCCGCCAAAATAGATCGTGTCCGGGTGAAGAGGCGCTTCCGGCGCAAAGCGGGCAAGCTCCCGCAGAAGGGCATCCACATACTGGGTGGGCACGCCGCGCTGGCCGGGGGCAGAATAGAAATCACAGTACCGGCATTTGGAAAAACAGTAGGGAATATGCAGATAAAGTCCAAGAGACATACAATATCACAGCCTTTTTCATGAAACGTTCATTTCTATGCAGTATACTATAAAACGTAGACCGGAGCAAGGCGGAATGCCCGCCCCGGCAAAAAGACTGGAGGAGTTCCACAATGGATTACAGAAATTATGACCGCGGCTATGCGGAGCCCACGATGAGCGCATCGGACTATATGACCCGCACCTACCGCTGGATGGCCTGCGGCCTGCTCATTACCTTCGCCATGGCCTATCTCACTGCGACGACCTCGCTCATCTATCTGGTCGATTCGCTCTATCTTGTGCTGACCATTGCGGAGCTGGCGCTGGTAATCGTGCTGAGCTCCCGGGTGCAGACCATGTCGGTGGGAGCTGCCCGCGCGGCCTTTTTCGGTTATGCACTGCTCAACGGCATGGTGCTGAGCTACTATTTCCTTGTTTTCTCGGCAAGCACCCTGATCATGGCGCTGCTGGCAACGTCCCTCTACTTCGGGCTGATGGCTGTTTACGGCACCACCACCCATAAGGACCTGACCGGCTGGGCCCCCGCCTGATGATGGCTCTGGTTGCCATGATCATCACCGGCTTTGTGGGGATGCTGTTCGGCTTCGGCTTTGGCGGCTCGGTGCTCTACTGCGGCATCGGTCTGGTGGTGTTCATGCTGCTGACTGCTTACGATACCCAGAAGCTGCAGCAGATGTACAGCTACTACTCCGCTGATGCTGAGATGGCCGAAAAGGCTTCCATCTATGGCGCGCTGACCCTGTATCTGGACTTCATCAACATCTTCCTGTATGTTGTCCGCCTGATGGGCAACAACCGCCGCCGCAGCTGATCTGTGTATTTCAGCCCTCTCCGTCAAGGCCTCAGGCTTTGACGGAGAGGGTTTTCTTTTTATAAAATGTGTATAAACCCGGTTCCGGAATCGCATACTGCAATCAGAAAATCAAGCGAAACCATGACGGATTGGAGTAACGAACATGGAACAGATCAGGAAATTTCTGCGGGACAAAGGGTTTGCGCTGGCACTGCTGGCCTGTCTGGTGGCGGCAGCGGCGGCGGGGGTCTGGGCGGTGCGCACCGTGCGCGACGAGCTGGACAAGAACCTTTCGGGCCTGAAGACACCGGACAGCACATCCACGGCCCCCGGCATCGATGAGGGGCTTTCCACCACCACGCCACAGGAGGACGAAACAACATGGGAATGGCCGACCGAACCCGCCGCAAACAGTGTAAGCAATGTGCCCAAGGCAGCCTCCTCGGCATCGCGGAGTGCGTCTTCGGCCTCCTCTGCGCCGCAGGCTGGCTCTGGCTCGGTGCGCGAACCATCCGCGCTGCAAGGTGCATCCTCGCCTGCCAGCAGTTCGGCAGCGCCTGCTTCCACGCAGCCGATCTCTGGCAGGGTGCTCAATGGATACAGCGGCGATGAGCTGGTCTACAACAAGACCCTGGGCGACTGGCGTACCCACAACGGCATCGACTATGCCTGCGCAAAGGATGCTGCCGTCCAGAGTCCCACGGCGGGCACGGTGGTGCTGGCCGGTTCCGATGGCAGCTGGGGCCCACTGTGGCGATCAAGGACAGTGCGGGCCGTGTCTGGCGGCTCTGCGGCGTGGCCAGCCCGGCGGTGAAGGAGGGCGAGACGGTCAGTGCCGGGCAGACATTGGGCAAAGTGGGCAGCGTCAGCTGTGAATGCGCCGAGGAAAGCCATATCCACCTGGAAGTGAAGCAGGACGACAGTTATCTTGACCCAGCAAAACTGATGCAGTGACCCCAAGCGGCAGACGCGACTGTCTGCCGCTTTTCTGTGCCTTTCCAAAGGAATGCAGATTGCAATTGCGGGCCGATTCTGGTATGATAAACTAGAACAAATTTCGACAGGCAGTGAATTGCGGGAGGAACCAGAATGGCAAAGGTGTTGATCGTGGGGGCCGGTGCGGCCGGGCTGATGGCGGCGGGGGCCGCTGTGCGGCAGGGGCATCAGGTAACGGTGCTGGAGCATACCGACAAGCCCGGTCAGAAGATCCTGGTCACGGGCAAGGGGCGCTGCAATGTGACCAACGACTGCACCGCGGAGGAGTTTCTGCACCATGTCCGCACCAATCCGCGCTTTCTGTTCTCCTCGCTGGGGGCGTTCCCGCCCGCCAGGACCATAGAGCTGTTCGAGAGCCTGGGCGTGGAGCTGAAGGTGGAGCGCGGCCGCCGGGTGTTCCCGGTGTCCGACAAAGCCGAAGAGGTCCGGCAGGCACTGCTCCGCTACGCACAGGACGCGGAGATCGTCTATGACGGGCAAAAAAGCTGCTTCTGGAAGAGCTGCCCCCGGAGCTGGAAGCCGCCCCTGCCGTGCCGGAAAATCCGCGCCATCCCAAAAAGAAAAAAGCCGGGCCTGCCCTGCGGTGTGTCGGTGTGAGGGGGACTTCCGGGAAAGAATACCGGGCCGATGCCGTGCTGGTGGCTACCGGCGGTGTGAGCTACCCCACCACCGGCTCCACCGGTGACGGCTACCGGCTGGCCCGGCAGGCCGGGCACACCCTTGTGGAGCCGGTGCCCAGTCTGGTCAGTCTGGTCAGCCATGACCCGGACTGCAAAAAGATGATGGGGCTTGCCCTGAAAAATGTGACCCTGACCCTTTTTGAGGACGGCAAAGACATCTTTGAGGAGCAGGGCGAGATGCTGTTCACCCACTTTGGCATCAGCGGCCCGCTGACCCTGAGCGCGTCCAGCCATCTGGGCGATATGAAAAAGCACAAGTACCACGCCGAGATCGACCTGAAGCCCGCCCTCGAGCGAGGAGCAGCTTTATGACCGTATCACCCGGGATTTTGCCCTGCTGGCCAACCATGCCGCCCAGGGGGCGCTGGTCAAGCTGCTGCCTGCCAGTATGCAGCCGGTCATGGTGGCACGCTGGGGCATTGACCCCGCCACAAAGGCCAACCAGATCACCCGGGAGCAGAAGCGGGAGCTGGTGCGCCTGATGAAGCACTGGAACGTGCCCATCGATGCCCGGGGCGACCTGGCCCATGCGGTCATCACCTCCGGCGGCGTGTCCGTGCGGGAGGTGGACCCCAGGACCATGCAGAGCAAGAAGGCGCTGGGCCTTTACTTTGCAGGTGAGGTGCTGGATGTGGATGCCTATACCGGCGGCTACAACCTGCAGATCGCTTTCTGTACGGCGCAGAGCTTTGCGAGGAATCTGGACTAAACCGCTCAGTCTTGCTGACGCTCGCCAGCTCCCCTAGTAGGGGAGCCCTTGGCATTACGTAAAGTTTATACTGACCGATAAAAGAAAAGCTTATATTATAAAAGGAGCGTATCAAATGGTTTCAGTTGCAATCGACGGCCCTGCGGGGGCAGGCAAATCCACCCTGGCGCGGCGGCTGGCCGCAGAGATGGGCTACATCTATGTGGATACCGGTGCCATGTTCCGCACCATCGGCCTGTATGCCCTGCGCAAGGGCGTGGACCCGAAGGACAATGCGGCGGTCAACACCCTGCTGCCGGAGATCGGCCTGCGGGTGGACTGCATTGACGGGGAGCAGCATATCTATCTGAACGGCGAGGACGTGAGCACCGCCATCCGCACGGAGGAGGCTGGTATGGCCGCCTCTGCCGTGGGTGCCAACCCGGAAGTCCGCGCCTTCCTGCTGGAGCTGCAGCGCGGCATGACCAAGACCCAGAACGTCCTGATGGATGGCCGGGATATCGGCACTGTGGTGCTGCCGGATGCCACGGTCAAGATCTTCCTGACCGCGGCCCCCGAAGCCCGGGCCAGACGGCGCTGGCTGGAATACCAGCAGAAGGGCATGGAGGTCGCCTTTGAGGATGTGCTGGCTGATGTGAAGCAGCGGGACTATCAGGACACCCACCGTGCCGCCGCCCCCCTGAAGCAGGCCGAGGATGCAGTGCTGCTGGATACCTCTGACCTCAACTTTGAGCAGAGCCTTGCGGCGATGAAAAAGATTATTGCAGAAAAGGTTAATTGAATGGTACTATATTACATACTGCTGCCGCTGGCCTGGCTGGTGTTCCACATCGGCTTCCGGGTCCATACCGTTGGCCGCGAGAACCTGCGCAAGGTGCAGACCAAAGGCTGCATCATTGCCCCCAACCACGTTTCAGCCATTGACCCGGTGTTCATCGTCATCAGCCGGTTCTGGGGCAGGCGGATGCTCGTTTTTGCCAAAAAGGAGCTGTTTGAGATCAACGTCCTGCTCACCTGGTTCTTCCGCTGCTGCGGCGCGCTCTGCGTGCGCGGCACCAAGGAGGAGCTGGAGATCATTGACCGGACCGTGGAGGCCTGCCGGGCAGGGGAGACTTTGCTCATCTTCCCGGAGGGCACCCGCGAAAAAGAGGGCAGGCTCCTGCCGCCCAAGAGCGGCCTGTTTGTCATTGCGGCGCAGGCTGTGGTGGATGTAGTGCCGGTGCGCATCCGCTACGATACGCCGGACGGGAAGATGCGGCTGTTCTGCCGGGTGAACGTCATCTACGGCGAGCCGATGCCCGCCGCCCAGTTCGCCATGGAGAGCCGCCGGGATATGAAGGTGCTCCGGGCCAATAAGCAGGCACTGCTGGATGCCTGGGAACAGCTGAATTGAGAACCTTTCCGTCACCTTCGGTGACACCTCCCCTGGTAGGGGAGCTGCCGAGCGAATGCGAGGCTGAGAGGTTTAGAGAAGGAGAAACGCTATGGAAATTCGTCTTGCCAAAACCGCCGGCTTCTGCTTTGGCGTGAACCGTGCGGTGGAGCTGACCTACAATCTGCTGAACGAGGGCCATAAGGTGGCAACGCTGGGCCCGCTGATCCATAACCCGCAGGCTGTGGCCGATATGGAAAGGCGCGGGGCGCTGGTGGCCGATACCGTGGACGATATCCCCACCGGCTACGAGGTCATCATCCGCAGCCACGGCGTACCCCGCACCATCTATGATACTTTGGAGCAGCGCGGCCTTGTTTACCACGATGCCACCTGCCCCTTTGTGAAGAAGATCCAGAGCATTGCCGCCCGGGCCGAGGCCGAGGGCGCGGTGCTTCTGGTGGCCGGTGATGCTGCCCACCCCGAGGTGCAGGGCATCGTGGGCCATACCCGGGGAGAGGTATTTGTGTTCAGCGATCTGGACGAGCTGAAGGCCTGGAAAGGCCCTTCTGACCCCCAAAAGCCCATTTTTGCGGTTGCACAGACCACATTTCAGGTAACAAAATGGCAAGAAAGTTCGGAGTTTCTCAAAAAAGCCTATACAAACGCCCGAATTTTTGATACAATATGTAATGCGACGTGGGCGAGGCAACAGGAAGCGGAAGACCTCAGCCAACAATGCGACATCATTGTTGTCATTGGCGGTCATCATTCTTCCAATACCCAAAAGCTGGTACAGGTCGCCGCAAAGCATACGAAAGCCGTGACGGTCGAGACAGCGAGCGAACTTCGGCCGGAATGGTTTGCAGATGTAAAAACGGCGGGCGTAACAGCAGGGGCTTCAACGCCATCGTCTATTATTGAGGAGGTACTTAACAGTATGAGCGCAGAAATCAATGACAGCATGAGCTTCGAGGAGATGCTGAACGCATCCGAGGAGAAGCGTGTTCATGCAGGCAGTATTGTGAAAGGAATCGTGACCAGCATCTCTGCCAACGAGATCCAGGTGGATATCGGAGCCAAGCAGACCGGCTTTGTCAAGCTGAGCGAGCTGACCGATGATTCCTCCGCCAAGGTCGAAGACCTGGTGAAGGTTGGCGATGAGCTGGACCTCATCGTCGAGAAGGTTATGGACCAGGATGGCGTTATCCAGCTCTCCCGCAAGAAGCTCGCATCTCGCAAGGGCATGGAAGAGATCGCCAAGGCTGCTGAATCCGGCGAGGTCGTCGAGGGCGATGTCACCGAGTTCAACAAGGGCGGCGTTGTCGTCAACGTCAAGGGTGTTAAGGTGTTCGTTCCCCGTTCTCAGGCCACGATGCGCCGTGACGAGGACTACACTGCTCTGGTTGGCCAGCATGTCCAGCTGGTCGTTACCGAGTGCTCCGGCCGCAAGATCGTCGGCAGCATCAACAAGGTCACCGCTGAGCAGAACAAGGCAAAGCGTGAGGAGTTCTGGGCAAATGTCGAGGTGGGCAAGACCTACACCGGCGTTGTCAAGAGCCTGACCTCTTACGGTGCATTCGTCGATATCGGCGGTGTGGACGGCCTGTGCCACATCAGCGAGCTGAGCTGGAACCGCATCAAGCATCCCTCCGAGGTTGTCTCCGTTGGTGACACCATCGAAGTGTATGTGAAGGACATCGACACCGAGAACCACAAGGTCTCTCTGGGCTACAAGAAGGCTGAGGACAACCCCTGGGAGCAGCTGAAGAACAACTACCCCATCGGCAGCACCTTCCATGCTCCGGTCGTGTCCCTGACCAAGTTCGGTGCATTCGTCCGCATCCTGCCGGGTGTTGACGGTCTGGTCCACATCAGCGAGATCAGCAATGATCGCGTTGAGAAGGTCTCCGACGCACTGAAGGTCGGCGATATGGTCGATGTGAAGCTGCTGGATGTTGACTTCGACAAGAAGCGCATCAGCCTGTCCATGAAGGCTCTGCTGAACGACGACGCTGAGTAATCAGTCCGTGGTTCGCTGAGTTTCAGACACAATGCGACTGCAGCCCCGTTGCCGGGTAACGGCGGCGGGGCTGTTTTTGTTAACAAAGCCATGATAAAAATTTTTAAAAAGCACTGGGAGGTCATCTCCTACCTGATCTTCGGCGTGCTGACCACCCTGCTGAATATCCTGCTGTACGCCCTGTTCAACAGGCTGTTCGGCTACACCGCCGCCAACAGCTGGGGCAATGTGCTGGACAACATCCTCTGCATCCTGTTTGCCTACGCCACCAACCGGGCGTTCGTCTTCCGCAGCAAGACCCGTGGCCGGGAGATGGCACGGGAGTTCGGCACATTTGTCACCTGCCGTCTGGGTACAATGCTGCTGGACACTGCAATTATGCTGGTGCTGGGCAATCTGCTGGCGGCCCAGGGCGCAGCGCTGATGGACGAGCTGATGCAGGGGGTGCTGAGCGTGGTGGCCCACTGGCTTGGCCCGGATACGGCCATACAGATGGCAGCCTCCTATGCAGGCACACCGGCGGGGGTCACGGATGGCTCTGCCGCTATTGCCGTCATCGGCGGTGCAGACGGCCCCACGGCAATCTTCGTTACCAGCCGCTACAATGCACAGGCACTGTGGGGTCTTGCCGTGAAGGTCTTTTCCAATGTACTGGTGATCGTGCTGAACTATGTGTTCAGCAAGCTGATCATCTTTAAGAAAAAGTAAGCAAGACCCTCCCTGGCTGTGCCGGGGAAGGTTTTTAAATCAAATCATCTTAGGAGGTACGGTATTATGAAACGTGGTCTGAAAGGTTTTGCATTCCTGGTTTCCGGTCTTGTTCTGGGCATCATTGGTGCCACCGCATCCGTAACGGCAATTGCCCTGAGCGCTGTGGGCATGGCAAAGGTCCGCCGTGCCAGCAAGAATTGATGGAGGAAAATAATATGACCCGTGAAGAGATCCTCTCCCATGTCGATCATACCCTGCTGAAGCCTGAGGCCACCTGGCCCCAGATCCAGACCATCTGTGACGAGGCCATTGCCAACCACACCGCATCCGTCTGCATCAACACCTGCTATGTAAAGCAGGCGGTCGAGTATATGGCGGGCCGCATCCCGGTGTGCTGCGTGGTGGGCTTCCCTCTGGGTGCCATGGATACCGCCAGCAAGGCCTTTGAGGCCAGGACTGCCATTGAGAACGGCGCTGCCGAGGTGGACATGGTCATCAACATCGGCCGCCTGAAGAACAAGGAATACGATGCTGTCCGTGAGGACATCCGTGCCGTGAAGCAGGCTGTGGGCACCAAGGTGCTCAAGGTCATCATTGAGACCTGCCTGCTGACCGACGAGGAAAAGGAAAAGATGTGCGACATCGTCTGCGAGGCAGGCGCTGACTACATCAAGACCAGCACCGGCTTCTCCACCGCAGGCGCTACCTTCCACGATGTGGAGCTGATGGTCAAGGGCGTGCATGGCCGCTGCAAGGTCAAGGCTGCCGGCGGCATCTCCACCGTGGAGGATATGGAAAAGTTCCTCGCTCTGGGCGCAGACCGTCTGGGCACTTCCCGCGCGGTCAAACTGCTGAACGGCGAACAGGCAAAGGGGTACTAAGAGAGTGCCCAAAGCATACCGGGAGCTTTCCCGCGCAAGTGAAACGGGCCATTCCATCGCCCGCCCTACTGCCTACGGCAGCAGGGTCCCACCCCAGCGGACACTTGCTTCGGGAAACTCCCGGCATTTCTAGGGAGAATCCTAATCAATTTCGTTGAGATGTCTAAAAAGAGTGATACTCTTCTTGACAATCTGACGAAGAGATGATAAGATATCTCTCAGAAAACAACTGAATACCGACTTATCAAGAGCGGCTGAGGGGACAGGCCCTGTGAAGCCCGACAACCTGTGCGATGAGCATAAGGTGCCAAATCCTGCGGGAAACCGAAAGATAAGAGTGCAAACGCTCAGAGCTTCGGTTCTGAGCGTTTTTGTTGCGCAAATTGATGGACGTGTATGAAGCTGTGCAAGATTCACCACACACATGGAGGACAAAATTTATGGCAAGACACCTGTTTACTTCTGAGTCCGTCACCGAGGGACATCCTGACAAGATCTGCGACCAGATCTCCGATGCCATCCTGGACGAGATCCTGACCCACGACCCCGATGCCCGCGTGGCCTGCGAGACCTGCGCTTCCACCGGTCTGGTCCACATTATGGGCGAGATCACCACCAGCTGCTATGTCGATTTCCAGAAGATCGTCCGCGAGGTCATCTCTGACATCGGCTACACCCGTGCAAAGTACGGCTTTGATGCTGACACCTGTGCCGTGATCTCCAACATCGACGGCCAGAGCCCCGATATCGCACTGGGTACCAACGACCAGGTGGGCGGTGCCGGTGACCAGGGCATGATGTTCGGCTATGCCTGCGATGAGACCCCTGAGCTGATGCCCATGCCCATCAGCCTGGCTCACAAGCTGGCCAAGAAGCTGACCGAGGTGCGCAAGAGCGGCGAGCTGGATTACCTGCGCCCGGATGGCAAGAGCCAGGTCACCGTGGAGTACGACGAGAACAACAAGCCCATCCGCGTGGATGCAGTCGTCATCTCCAGCCAGCACAGCGAGAGCGTGACCATGGAGCAGCTCCGGGCCGACATTATGGAAAAGGTCATCAAGGCCACCATTCCTGCCGAGCTGCTGGATGAGAACACCAAGTACTACATCAACCCCACCGGCCGCTTTGTTGTGGGCGGCCCGCAGGGTGACAGCGGCCTGACCGGCCGCAAGATCATCGTTGACACCTACGGCGCTACGCCCGCCACGGCGGCGGCGCATTCTCCGGCAAGGACCCCAGCAAGGTGGACCGCAGTGCCGCTTATGCGACCCGCTGGGTGGCCAAGAACATCGTGGCTGCCGGTCTGGCCAAACAGTGCGAGGTGCAGGTGGCCTACGCCATCGGCGTGGCAAAGCCTGTGTCCATCATGGTGGATACCTTTGGCACCGGCACCGTGGCCGATGAGAAGATCGAGCAGGCAGTGGAAAAGGTCTTTGACCTGACCCCCGCCGCCATCATCCGTGACCTCGGCCTGCGGAAGCCCATCTACCGCAAGCTGGCCGCCTACGGCCACATGGGCCGCGAGGATCTGGGCGTGAAGTGGGAGAACACCGACCGCGTGGATGAGCTCAAGGCCGCTGTTGCAGCGCTGTAAAACTGAAACGCAAAGCGCCCTGTACCGTGAAAGGTGCAGGGCGCTTTTCTATGGTGGGCGGCAGACAAACAAAAAACGCTCCCCCGTGCAGGTGGGAAAGCGTTTTTTGTTTGTCCGTTTCAGGACAGGGTAAATGATAAGAAGGTAAATGAAGAAAATAGCATAATAATAGAAGGATGAACAACAGGAGTGCCGGAGAGGAAAGCGCGTCGTTTCGCTTTGTATCCAACTGGCGCTCCTGTTGGATACAAGATAACACTTTTCACAGAAAAATACAAGAGCTTTTTTGAAAAAAGTTCTTTTGTTCGAGCAAAAAATGTAATTTTGTCACAACGCACAAAAATGGGAGAGATGCGTTTGGCAAAGTGATGAAACAAGCACGGGCTGGGGGCAGAGGTCCGGAATCACAGAAGCTGATTCTTTACAACAGGAGGCGGCTGTGTTATGATGGATACATCTATGAGAAAAAGACGCTCTGCGGCCCGGAAGGGCAGAAAAGGTGTGGGAAGAAGCGAGGAATAGAATGGAACATACGATCGCACAAAATAAGGCCCCGTGCTTTGGCGGGCGGGCCCCGCTGTTCAGCCAGCGTGACCTGCTCAGGCTGGTGGGGCCGCTGCTGGTGGAGCAGCTGCTGGCCGTGACGGTGGGCATGGCCGATACCATGATGGTCTCCCGCTGCGGCGAAGCCGCCATCTCGGGTGTCAGCCTGGTGGATATGATTAACAACCTCATCATCGTGCTGTTTGCGGCGCTGGCCACCGGCGGCGCGGTGGTGGTCAGCCAGTATCTGGGTGCAAAGGAGCAGAAGCACGCCAACGCAAGCTCGGGTCAGCTGATCCTGCTCAGCGCTCTGCTGGGCGTGGGTGTGGGGGTGTTCTGCTTTGTGCTGGCCCGTCCCATGATCCGGCTGTGCTATGGCAGCATCGATGCCGACGTACTGGAGGCTGGTGTGCTCTACCTGCGCATCACGGCGGTCAGCTACCCGTTCCTGGCCATGTACAATGCCGGTGCTGCGCTCTTCCGCAGCATGGGCAACTCCAAAATCTCCATGCAGATCAGCATCCTGATGAACATCATCAACATCGTGGGCAACGCGGTCTGCATCTTTGTACTGGGCATGGGCGTGGACGGCGTTGCCTGGCCCAGCGTCCTCTCCCGTGCTGTGGCGGCGGTGCTCATCCTGAACCGCTGCTACCAGAAGGGCCACATGCTCACCGTGCCCAAAACGTTCCGGCTGGATGGCCGGATGGCAAAGCGCATCCTGGGCATCGGCATTCCGTCCGCCTTTGAGAACAGCCTGTTCCAGGCGGGCCGTATTCTGGTGGTGAGCATGATCTCCACCTTCGGCACCGTGCAGATCGCCGCCAATGCCGTGGCAAACAATCTGGACGGCGTGGGCTGCATCCCGGGGCAGGCCATTGGTCTGGCCATGATCACGGTGGTGGGCCGCTGCGTTGGCGCAGGGGACAATGAGCAGACCGTTTTCTATACCCGCAAGCTGCTGCTCTGGGCCTACATTTCCATGGGGATCTTCAACGGCGGCATCCTGCTCTTCCTCAAGCCGCTGGTGGGCATCTACGCCCTCTCCGGCGAGACCATGGCGCTGGCCATCCTGCTGGTGCAGATCCACGCAGGCAGCGGCCTGTTCCTGTGGCCGGCCTCCTTTGTTCTGCCCAACGCCCTGCGCGCGGCCAACGATGTGAAATTTACCATGGTGGTCTCTGTGCTCAGTATGGCCATCTGGCGGCTGGGATTCAGCTACCTGCTCTGTGTCAGGATGGGCTGGGGCGCTGTGGGTGTCTGGATCGCCATGGTCATTGACTGGGTCTGCCGTGTCATCTGCTTTGTGGCGCGCATGAAGAGCGGCGCATGGAAAACAAAATATCAGGCATAAGAAAGGAACAGGATATGAAACTGATCAGCTGGAACGTCAATGGCCTGCGGGCCTGCCTGACCCACGATTTTGCCGCAAGCTTTGCGGCGCTGGATGCCGACATCTTCTCGGTGCAGGAGACCAAGATGCAGCCGGGGCAGGCTGATTTTGCCCCCGAGGCTACACCGAGTACACCTGCTCTGCCGAGAAAAAGGGCTACTCCGGCACGGCCTGCTGGTGCAAAACGGCCCCGCTGGCCGTGACCACCGGCATCGGCAAGGAGGAGCACGACCACGAGGGCCGGGTGCTGACGCTGGAATATCCCGGCTTCTACCTGGTCAACTGCTACACGCCCAACAGCCAGGACGGCCTGAAGCGGCTGGACTACCGCATGACCTGGGAGGATGCGTTCCGGGCCTACCTGCTGGAGCTGGACGCAAAAAAGCCGGTCATCCTCTGCGGTGACCTGAACGTGGCCCACACCGAGATCGACATCAAGAATGCGAAGACCAACCGGATGAGCGCGGGCTTCACTGACCAGGAGCGGGCCAAGATGACCGAGCTGCTGGCGGCGGGCTTTACCGACACCTTCCGCGCGGTTCACCCGGACGAGGTGAAGTACAGCTGGTGGAGCTACCGCTTCCACGCCCGGGAAAAGAACGCGGGCTGGCGCATTGATTATTTCATCGTTTCAAACCGCATTGCCGGCAAGGTGACCGCCGCCGAGATCCACAACGAGGTGTTTGGCTCCGACCACTGCCCGGTGGAGCTGGTCATCGACCTGTAAGCCGTTACGATCATGATCTTATCATAAGGAGAAACCTGGATGCTCAAGAATTATCTGATGGTGTTTTTTATCTCGATGGTGCCGGTCATTGAACTGCGCGGTGCCATTCCGATCGGGCTGGGCATGGGCCTGCCCGCCCTGCCCACCTATCTGGTCTGCGTGCTCGGCAATATGCTGCCGGTGCCCTTTATCTATCTGTTTGCCCGCAAGTTCCTCATCTGGGGCTACCACAAACCGGTCATCGGGCCGGTGTGCAAGTTCTTCATCACCAAGGGGGAAAAGGGCGGCCGCAAACTGGAGGAAAAGGCCGGCAAGGGTCTGACCGTTGCCCTGCTGCTCTTTGTGGGGATCCCGCTGCCCGGCACCGGTGCCTGGACCGGCACGCTGGCAGCCTCCATTCTGGACATGAAGTTCAAGGATGTTCTCATTGCCTGCATGGGCGGTGTGCTGCTGGCGGGCATCATCATGGGCCTGGCAAGCGCCGGGCTGCTGGGCGCGGTCAGCGGGCTGTTTGCGGCAGGCTGACAAAACGCGGGCGCTTTTGTCGTGTAAAATGCCGGTAGCTTTTCTGCCCGCAGTATGCTACACTGAATAATAGTTGTGTGAAAACCGGAAGCCGCTTCCGGTCAGAAAGGACGTTGTAGAACATGGATCAGGCACTGAATCAGAAAATTGACGCATATATTGCGGAAAACAAGGAGCAGCTGCTGCAGGATATTGCGGCGCTGGTGGCCATTGACAGTGTAGAGGGCACCCCGGAGGAGGGCGCACCCTTCGGCGCAGGCCCCCGCGCAGCGCTGGACAAGACGCTGGAGCTGGCTGCAGGCATGGGTCTGGCGACCCGCAACTGCGAGAACTACATCGGCTATGCCGAGCTGGCCGGTGCAGACCCCGAGAAGTATCTGGCAACCATCTGCCATGTGGACGTGGTGCCCGTGGGCAACGGCTGGAGCCAGGACCCCTTTAAGATGCAGATCCGGGACGGCTGGATGATCGGCCGTGGTGTAGCCGATGACAAGGGCCCCATGGTGGCTACCCTGTACGCCCTGAAGTTCCTCAAGGAGGAGGGCGTTTCCCTGCGGTATCCCATCCGCGCAATGGTTGGTGACAACGAAGAGACCCACATGAACGATGTGGAATATTACCTCAAGAACTACCCGGCCCCGGTGTTCTGCTTCACTCCGGATGCGGAGTTCCCGGTGTGCAACGGCGAGAAGGGCCATTTCGGTGCGGAGCTGGTCAGCCCGGTCTGCAACGGCGAGATCAAGGAGTTCGAGGGCGGCGTTGCCAACAACGCAGTCCCCGACCGCGCCAGCGCACTGGTGGAGACTGACATCACCAAGCTGAAAAATGCCCCCAACATCACGCTGGAGCCGGAAGGCAATGGGGTGCGTATCCGGGGCTGGGGCAAGAGCGGCCATGCCGCCATGCCCGAGGGCACGGTCAACGCCATCGGTCTGGTGGTGAACTACCTGCTGGACAACGGTCTGTGCAACGATGCAGAGCGCGCTATCTGGAAGCCCTGAAAAAACTGCACGCTTCCACCGCAGGCACCGGCCTGGGCATCGACTGCGCCGACGGCCCCTTCGGCCCCCTGACCATCATCGGCGGCCGCATCTTCATGCGGGAGGGCCGGATCGTCCAGACCATGGACAGCCGTTACCCCACCTGCACCAACGCCGAGAAGATGAAGGAGCAGATCAAGGCGGCCATCGGCACGGGTGCTTCTCTGGAGAAGGCCGAGGGTGCCGAGCCCTTCTATATCGCAGCCGATACCCCCGCCATCAAGGCCTGCATCGAGACCTACAACGAGGTCACCGGCGAGAATGCCACGCCCTTTACCATGGGCGGCGGCACCTATGCCCGCCACTTCCCCTATGCGGTGAGCTTTGGCCCCGAGCACGAGGACATGGTGCTGCCTGAGTTCGGCGGCCCGATGCACGGTGCCAACGAGGCAGCTCCCATCGATAAGCTGCTGGAGGCCCTGAAGATCTACATCATCGCCCTGCTGCGGCTGGAGGAGATCGACTTCTGATGAACGTTCTGGTCATTGACGGCCAGGGCGGCGGTCTGGGCCGCCAGCTGGTGGCGGCCATCTCTGCCGCCTGCCCGGAAGCCCGGCTGACCGCCGTGGGCACCAACAGCCTTGCGACTTCGGCCATGCTCAAGGCGGGGACGGTCCGCGCCGCCACCGGCGAGAACGCCGTGGTCGTGAACTGCCGCATCGCGGATGTTATCGTGGGGCCCATCGGCATTGTGATCGCTGACGCGCTGCTGGGCGAGATCACCCCCGCCATGGCAGCGGCAGTCTGCCAGAGCCCCGCCCGGCGGGTGCTGGTGCCCATCAACCACTGTGAGAACATCGTGGTGGGCGTGCCCGACCAGCCCATCGGCCAGCTGGTGGCAGCAGCGGCACAAAAGGTCAAAGAACTGGCTGAAACTCCTTGTAAATAACAGAAAAGCAGCTGCGTTCCGTGTGTGCGGAGCGCAGCTGCTTTCGTTTTGCAGAAGCTTTGTTCAGTTTTTGCGGATAGTACCGCCATGCCAGCGGCTCCCCTATGAGGAAAGCCGACAAGCAAAGTGGGACCGAGAGGTTCAGCGCTGCTGTTTCTGGATGACCTCGTGGATGCTGGGGGGGCACATCCCCCTGCGCGTCCTTTTCCAGCCTGCTGATGCGGCGGTCCAGCTCGGTGAGGCGCTGGGCCATGACATCCGGCAGATCCTGCTGGTCCAGGTCGTCGGCGGGGTTGACGGCCTTGTTGTTGATGCGCACCACCTCGGCGGGCACGCCCACGGCGGTGCAGTTGGCGGGCAGGTTGCGCAGCACAACGCTGCCTGCGCCGATGCGGGCGTTATCGCCGATATACACCGGGCCCAGCACCTTGGTGCCCGCGCCGATCAGCACATTGTTCCCCAGGGTGGGGTGGCGCTTGCCGGTGTCCTTGCCGGTGCCGCCCAGCGTCACGCCGTGGTAGATGGTGCAGTTGTCGCCGATCACGGTGGTCTCGCCGAACACGATGCCCATGCCGTGGTCGATGAACAGGCACCTGCCGATCTGGGCACCGGGGTGGATCTCGATGCCGGTCTTGTGGCGGCCATGCTGGCTGACCCAGCGGGCCAGGAAAAAGTGCCCGTGCTCATACAGCCAGTGGGCAATGCGGTGGTAGACCAGGATATGGAAGCCGGGGTACAGCAGGATGACCTCCAGCACGCTGCGTGCGGCGGGGTCCTTGCGCTGGATGTTCCGTGCGTCTTCCAATAAGCTCATGTGGGAAACCCTCCCTTTTGTTCAGCCGCCTCGGTGCGGCTCTCTCTTTTTGACAGATACTATAATAACACATGCAAACTTCAATGTACAGTGCTTTGGTAGGAATTGACGGAGAAAAATCCCCCTCCGCGCAGGGATTATGGGGCGGGAAACGGGTTTTTCGGTAGAGTAGCCAAAAATTCCGGGAGATACAGTCAAAACCTTTTCACACAGGAATCTTACAGAAAGCATTGACACATTTTGCGTTTCTATGATAAAATATAACGAAAACAAATGCGAAGGAAAAGGAGAAGCGGACGAATGCTGTCAAAAATGAACGCTGAACTGAAAAAGCAGTTTGCAGCCGTTTTTGCGGTGGGTTCCGTGTTTCCTTTTTTCGCCTTTTGAACTTTTCCGTTTGTGGAAAAGTTCTTTTTTTTTGCCTGTCCGCGGGCAGCAATGCCCGCATCCGCCCATCCGAAATACGAACAGGGAGGTAAAAGAATATGCTGCTCATCAACGCTGTAAACGCTGCGGGCTGCCCGGTGGAGCTTTTCGTGAAAGACGGAAAAATCGCCGCCGTGGGTCAGGACCTTTCCGCACTGGCCGGGGAGGGGGAGACCGTCCTCGATGCCGGCGGGCTGACCGTGCTGCCCGCCTTTGTGGACCTGCACTGCCACTGGCGCACCCCGGGCTTTGAATATAAGGAGGACATTGCCACCGGAAGCATGGCTGCGGCCGCAGGCGGCTACACCTTTGTCAACCTGATGCCCAACACAAAGCCCGTCTGCTCCTCTGCCGCACAGGCAGCCATGGTGGAGCAGAAGGCCGCCGAGGTGGGCCTGTGCGATGTGAACCAGACTGTTTCCATCACCGAGAACTTTGACGGCAAGACCATCGACCACCTCAAGACCCTGCCCGCCAGCGTGAAGTTCATCACAGAGGATGGCCACGGTGTGCAGGATAACGCCACCATGGCCCGGGCCTTTGCCATCTGCACCCAGCGGGACATCACTGTGATGAGCCACGCCGAGGATATGGAGATCAGCCCCTGGGATTACCGGCTGGCTGAAGACCTGGAGACCGTGCGCAACTGCTGGCTGAGCGAGTACTACCAGACCAGGCTGCACATGTGCCATGTTTCCACCCGTGGCGCGCTGGAGGCCATCCAGATGGCAAAGCTGCGCGGCGCACCCGTGACCTGCGAGGTGACCCCGCATCACCTGTGGTTCAACAATGAGACCTGCGATTACCGGGTCAACCCGCCCATCCGCACCGCGGATGATGTGCAGGCGCTCATCGATGGCATCCGTTCCGGTGTGGTGGATGCCATTGCCACCGATCACGCTCCCCACTCCGAGGAAGACAAGCTGAAGGGCATGGCCGGTATGGTGGGCAGCGAGACCGCCTTTGGGGTCTGCTACACCAAGCTCTGCAGGGAAGAGGGCCTGCCGCTGGAACTGCTGGTGCACCTGATGAGCACCCGCCCGGCAGAGATCCTGGGCCTTGCCAAGGGCCAGCTGGAGCCCGGCTACGATGCAGACTTCGTGCTGGTGGATCTCGACACCCCCTACACTGTGGACAAGGAAAAGCTGCACTCCAAGAGCCATAACTGCCCCTTTGATGGTGCACAGCTCTACGGCAGGGTCTATGCCACCATCAAGGGCGGCAAGCTGACCTATCAGGCTGAGGAGTAAAAGTCAGAACGTATCACTTCACCTCTTTGCCAAGGGCTCCCCTACTAGGGGAGCTGGCAGCGCGTCAGCGCTGACTGAGAGGTTTAATTCGTAATAAGAGAGTATGGAGGAACCCGACAATGACAAACATGGACAAACTGTACGAAGCAGTTGCAGCCCGCGGCCCGGTGTGTGTGGGTCTGGACACTGATTTCAGCTACCTGCCCGCTGACTTTGTGGACACCGCCCTGACCAAGGGGGAGAACATCGTCCGCTTCAACAAGAAGCTCATCGATGCCACCAAGGCTGTGGCTGGCTGCTACAAGGTGCAGATCGCATACTACGAGTCCCTGGGTCTGGAGGGCATGAAGGCCTACGCCGAGACCCTGGCCGCTGTCCGCGAGGCTGGTATCCCTGTCATCGCCGACATCAAGCGCGGCGATATCGCCAAGACCGCCGAGATGTACGCCATGGGCCACTTCACCGGCGATTTCGAGTCCGATTTCGTCACCCTGGCCCCCTACATGGGTCTGGATTCCATCAGCCCCTACCTGCCCTATGCCGAAAAGCAGGGTAAGGGCATGTTCGTCCTCTGCCGCACCTCCAACGGCGGTGCCAAGGACTTTGAGTATGAGAAGCTGGCAGACGGCCGCCACGTCTACGATCTGGTGGGCGACAAGCTGAACGCTCTGGGCAAGGACTACATGGGCGAGCACGGCTACTCCTCCATCGGTCTGGTCATC
>ENA-OQCG01000031-OQCG01000031.1-human-gut-metagenome-genome-assembly--contig:-NODE-31-length-24015-cov-1.846911_pt1 | contig 24015 bp, 20 predicted proteins | sample MGYA00242758_ERZ504577 | MGnify/ENA primary metagenome ERZ504577 (study PRJEB26092, sample SAMD00036248) | human gut metagenome | host: Homo sapiens | study: EMG produced TPA metagenomics assembly of...
GGCCACGCGCTCGGTGCGGCTGGGGGCACCGGTTTTGATCTGGCAGGTGTTCAGGGCAACGGCCAGGTCGGCAATGGTGGTGTCCTCGGTCTCGCCGGAGCGGTGAGAGCTGATGGCGGTGTAACCGGCCTTGTGGGCCATCTTGATGGCCTCCAGCGTCTCGGAAACGGAACCGATCTGGTTCAGCTTGATCAGGATGGCGTTGCCTGCACCCAGCTGGATGCCCTTGGCCAGACGCTCGGTGTTGGTAACGAACAGGTCGTCGCCCACCAGCTGGACCTTACCGCCCAGTTCCCGGGTCATCTCCTGCCAGCCTTCCCAGTCCTCTTCATCCAAGCCATCTTCAATGGAGATGATGGGATACTTTTCCACCAGGCTCTTCCAGTGTGCGATCAGCTCGCTGGAAGTGTACTCGGTGCCGGCCTTGGGCAGCTTGTAAAAGCCCTTGCCCTTGGGGCTCTTCCACTCGGAGGAAGCGGCATCCATGGCCAGCATGAAGTCCCTGCCGGGCTGATAACCGGCCTTCTCGATGGCGGCCAGAATGGTCTCGATGGTCTCCTCGTCGCTGGACAGGTTGGGGGCAAAGCCGCCCTCGTCGCCCACGGAGGTGGCCAGGCCCCTGGACTTCAGGATGGAAGCCAGAGCGTGGAACACCTCGGCGCACCAGCGCAGGGCCTCCTTGAAGCTGGGCGCACCCACGGGCATGATCATAAACTCCTGCGTGTCCACGGTGTTGGTGGCGTGTGCGCCGCCGTTCAGGATGTTCATCATGGGCACGGGCAGACGGTTGCCATTCACGCCGCCCAGAAAACGGTACAGGGGCATCTCCAGAGAAGCGGCGGCAGCGCGGCAGGCGGCAATAGAAACCGCCAGAATGGCGTTTGCGCCCAGATTGGATTTGTCCTTGGTGCCGTCGGCCCGGAGCATGGCGGCATCAATGGCATAGATGTCGGAGGCATCCATGCCCACCACCGCGTCGGCGATGACGGTGTTGATGTTCTCCACAGCCTTGGTCACGCCTTTGCCCAGATAGCGGCCCTTGTCGCCGTCGCGCAGCTCCAGAGCCTCGAACTCGCCGGTGGAAGCGCCGGAGGGGGCACAGCCGCGGGCAACCGTGCCGTCGGCCAGAGTGATCTCGGCCTCAACGGTGGGATTTCCGCGGGAGTCCAGGATCTCGCGGCCGATCACAGATTCAATTTCCAGATAGTTCATCACAGTAACCTCCCGATTTTCGATGAGATATCATATAGATAGTCAAAGCTAACTAACTGCCTTTATCCTACCACGTCCTGCACCCTTGCGCAAGAGGGTCTGCGGATGTTTGCCGCTGTAAACATTGATAGGATGCCCGCCGGGGCGGGTGCGTATCCGGCAGAAAGCGGGAAAAGGATGGGGGAGTGTGTGGATTTGTGGGTTTACATTCCAAAGAAGGGACGGTAAAATGATAGATGGACAAGAGAGAACCGAAGATTGAGGAGGATTTTTTTACATGAACAAAGACCTGACCGTTGGCTCCCCGTCCAAGGTGCTGTGGCAGTTCTGCCTGCCCATGTTCGGCAGCATCCTGTTCCAGCAGCTCTACAACATTGCCGACAGCCTTGTGGCGGGCAAGCTGATCGGTGAAAACGCCCTGGCCGCTGTGGGCAACAGCTACGAGATCACCCTGATCTTTCTGGCGTTCTCATTCGGCTGCAACATCGGCGGCTCTGTCATCGTTTCCCGGTACTTCGGCGCAAAGGATTACAACACCATGAAAACCGCTGTCTCCACGGCGCTCATCGGCACGGTGGTGCTCTGCGGTGCCCTGATGGCGGTGGGCCTGCTGGGCTGCCGGAGCCTGCTGGTGCTCATCCGCACCCCGGCGGAGCTGATGGCCGACTCGGCAGAGTATCTGGATATCTACACCCTGGGGCTGCCCTTCCTGTTCCTTTACAATGTGGCAACGGGCATTTTTACGGCGCTGGGCGACAGTCGCACCCCGTTCCTGTTTCTGGCGGGCTCCTCTACCGCAAACATCGCGGTGGACGTGTTGTTTGTGGCTGCCTTTGATATGGGGGTTGCCGGTGTGGCCTGGGCGACTTTTCTGTGCCAGGGCGTGAGCTGCGTGCTCTCCCTGTGGGTGGTGGCCCGGCGGGTGCGTGCTGTCCCGAGTGAGGGGGAGCGGGTCTGGTTCTCCTGGAAGATGCTGGGCCAGATCGCAGTGGTGGCCATCCCCAGCATTTTGCAGCAGAGCTTTGTCTCGGTGGGCAATATCATCATCCAGAGCGTGGTCAACTCCTTCGGTGCCAGCGTGATCGCGGGCTTTGCCGCGGCCACCAAAATGAACAATGTGCTCATCTCCTCCCTGACCACGCTGGGCAGCGGCATTTCCAACTACGCCTCCCAGAATCTGGGCGCAGGGAAGAACGAGCGCGTCAGGGCGGGCTTCGGGGCCGGTGTCAAGCTGCTGGGCAGCATCTGTCTCTGCTTCACGGCCCTGTACCTGCTGGCAGGCCGCCAGCTGCTCATGCTCTTTATGAACAGCCCCACGGGCGAGGCCATCAACACCGGCCTGACCTTCCTGCAGACGATCGCACCCTTCTACCTGCTGCTGGCCTTCAAGCTGACCTCGGACGGCCTGATGCGCGGCTGCGGCATGATGGGCCGCTTTATGGCAACCACCCTTTCCGACCTGTTCCTGCGCGTGGTGCTGGCCATCCTGTTTTCCAGTTGGCTGGGCGTGAACGGCATCTGGCTGTCCTGGCCTGTGGGCTGGTTTGTGGGCACCGTGCTCTCCATGGTGTTTTATCGTACCTCTATTCACCGGCAGGCAGAAGAAAAAACGACGCTGTAACCTTTTTGACATGCGTGAAAGCTCTTCATGTCACGATGAAACAAAGTGAACAAAATGAAAAAATAACCAAAAATGACACGGTTTTTTTGGTGACTTTCACATAAAATGCCGGAAAATGCCCGGAAAAGTATGGACGGTTTGTGAATTGCACAACCCGCCCGGCGAGACTATAATGAATACACGCACAAAGCAGGGCCGCTTTGAAGGAAGCGCCCTGCTTTGTGCATCTATCACACGAAAAACTTCCAACAGGAGGATATTGTATTATGAAAAAGATGATCTCTCGCCGCAACTTTCTGACCGCTGCCGGTGTCGTGGCTGCTGCCGGTGTCCTGACCGCCTGCGGCGGCTCCTCCTCCAGCACTGCCGCTTCTTCCACTGCCGCATCCGCTGCTTCCGGTGACACCATTAAGATCGGTGTGATGGGCCCCCTGACCGGCAACGTTTCCGTTTACGGCCAGGCCGTTGTCAACGGCGCTGCCCTGTACCTGAAGCAGGTCAACGCCGACGGCGGCATCAATGGCAAGCAGATCGAGATCCTGACCGAGGATGAGCAGGGTGATGCTACGCAGGCTGTCAACTGCTTCACCAAGATGGTGGACGAGGGCATCACCGCTCTGGTGGGCGATGTCACCACCACCCCCACTCTGGCAGTTGCTGCTGAGAGCGCAGATTACAACATGCCCATGGTCACTGCTTCCGCTACCGCTGAGGCCGTTACTTACGATGCCGAGACCGACACCGTGAATGAGAATGTCTTCCGTGCCACCTTTACCGACCCGTTCCAGGGCATCAAGATGGCTGATTACGCTTACCAGAAGCTGGGCTACACCAAGGCAGCTGTCATCTTCAAGAAGGGCGCTGACTACAACGAGGGTCTGGCTGAGAACTTCGTCAACGAGTTCGAGAGCCTGGGCGGCACCATTGTCGATCAGGAGAGCTACTCCGATGGCGACGTGGACTTCAAGACCCAGCTGACCAGCATCATGGGCAAGGGCCCCGAGACTGTGTTCTGCCCCAACTACTACGAGGAAGTGGGCCAGATCCTGTCTCAGGCTGAGAGCGTCGGCCTGAATGTTCCCTTCCTGGGCGGCGACGGCTGGGATGGCCTGGAGGGCTATGCCACTGCCGATCAGCTGAAGGACAGCTACTTCTGCGCAAACTACGCAAAGGGCTCCAGCCCCGAGTTTGAGGAGGCCTACAAGGCAGAGTACGGCGAGGATTACCCCAACGGCTTTGCGCCTCTGGGCTACGATGCCGCCAAGACCGTGGTCTACGGCGTGCAGGCTGCTGAGGATGCCGGCCTGGAGGCCGGTACCGATGAGTACAAGCAGGCTGTCAACGATGCCATTGCCTCCGGTACCATTGAGGGCATCACCGGCACCTTTACCTTTGATGAGCACCACGATCCCGTCAAGAAGACTGCGATCCTGACCTATGTGGACGGCAAGCCCGAACTGAAGGAAATGTTCTGATCCCGCTTCTGCGCCGCGCACCGGTGTGCGGCCTGAATGCCGGAACCAGAGAATGATGTACCCTTGCGGAGGCCGCCGGAACAGGTTGTCTCCGCTTTTTTGGTAGAAAGAAAGGAAGTGTCCATCCAATGACAGTGTTCTTTAGTCAGCTGATCAACGGCCTGTCCCTTGGCAGCATCTATGCACTGATCGCACTGGGTTACAGCATGGTGTACGGCATCATCCTGCTGCTGAATTTTGCCCACGGCGATGTCATCATGGTGGGTGCATACATGTCCTGGTTCGTTATGAACCAGCTGGGCCTTGGCCCGGTGACGGCCGTGTGCGCCACCATTATTACCTGCACCCTGCTGGGTGTGGTGATCGAAAAAGTCGCCTACACCCCGCTGCGCAACGCGCCCCGTATCTCCCTGCTGATCACAGCCATTGGTGTCTCCTTCTTCCTGGAGTACACCGCTGAGCTGGTGATGGGTTCCGGCGCAAAGGTCATCCCTTCCTACTACGGCAACAAGACCTTTATGATCGGCAGTGTGCCCCTGGGCCTGACCTCCGTGATCACACTGGTGGTCACCGTGCTGTCCATGCTGGTGCTGACCTTTCTGGTGCAGAAGACCAAGCTGGGCAAGGCCATGCGCGCTGTCTCTGAGGATATGGACGCTGCCCGCCTGATGGGTATCAATGTCAACAGCACCATCTCCTTTACCTTCGCGGTGGGCTCCGCTCTGGCCGGTATCGGCTCGGTGCTGTACTGCTGCTCCTACCCGCAGGCTACCCCCACCATGGGCTCTATGCTGGGCCTGAAAGCCTTTGTTGCCGCCGTTCTGGGCGGCATCGGCTCCATCCCGGGCGCAATGATCGGCGGCATTGCCATCGGCCTGTGCGAGTGCTTTGTCTCCGCCATCGGCCTTTCCGCCTGGAAGGATGCCGTCACGTTTGCCATCCTGATCATCGTGCTGCTGTTCAAGCCCACCGGCTTCCTCGGCCGCAAGGTGCAGGAAAAGGTGTAAGGAGGGCAGGAAGATGAATAAGAACCGTAAAACGATCAAAATGCCCGTGCGCTACCTGATGAACGCCGTGCTGGTGGCTCTGTTGTTCGTGGCGCTTTCCTACCTGACCCGGAATATCCTGTCCACCTACCAGAACAAGGTGCTGATGACGGTGGGCATCAATATCATCCTGGCGGTCTCCCTGAACGTTGCCACCGGCTATCTGGGCAGCTGCCGCTGGGCCATGCTGGTTTCATGGCTGTGGGTGCCTACACCTGCGCCCTGTTCACCAAGTTCTGCCCGCTGCCGGACGGTGTCTCTTTTGCCATCGGTCTGGTGCTGGCCTGCATCGTGGCTGGTCTGTTCGGTGTGCTCATCGGCATCCCGGCCCTGCGCCTGACCGGCGACTATCTGGCCATCCTGACGCTGGGCTTTGGTGAGATCATCCGCATTACCCTGAACAATATCGATGATGTGCTGGGCTTCAAGCTGTTCTATGGCTCCAAGGGCCTGAAGAACATCCCCAAGTACTCCAACTTCACCAACGTGTTCCTTTGCGTGGTCATCACCTGCTTCCTGATCCACGCCATGATGAAGAGCCGCCACGGCCGTGCCGTGCTGGCCATCCGCGACAACGAGATCGCCGCCGAGAGCTGCGGCATCCAGACCACCTACTACAAGGTCATGGCCTTTGCCTTCTCCGCTGCCTTTGCGGGTCTGGCAGGCGGCCTGTATGCCTGCTACATCGGCGTGCTGAACCCCTCCACCTTCGGCTTTATGAAGTCCATTGAGATCCTGGTTATGGTGGTTCTGGGCGGCATGGGCTCCATGCTGGGCTCCATCCTCTCTGCAACGGTCCTGACCATCCTGCCTGAGGCGACCCGCAGCTTCGACAGCTACCGCATGGTCATCTACTCGCTGGTGCTGATCCTGATGATGATCTTCCGCCCGGGCGGACTGCTGGGCAGCTACGATTTCTCCATGAGCCGCCTTGTGGAGCGTGTCCTGTTTGGCAAGAAAAAGAAGGAGGGTGCAGACCATGAGTGAGTTCCAGACCAGACTGAACAGTGTCCCCTCCGGCGGCTTCCTGACGGACCGCGATAAGGACAAAAAGCCCATTCTGGATGTCCGTGAGCTGGGCATCGATTTCGGTGGCCTGACCGCCGTGGATGGCTTCAACCTGATGATCGGCCGCAACGAGATCACCGGACTGATCGGCCCCAACGGTGCCGGTAAGACCACGGTGTTCAACCTGCTGACCAATGTTTACCAGCCTACCCGCGGCTCCATCCTGATCGATGGAATGCCCACGGCGGGCAAAAAGACCTATCAGGTCAACCGGATGGGCGTGGCCCGCACCTTCCAGAACATCCGTCTGTTCAAGGAGATGAGCGTCATCGACAACATCAAGGTCGGCCTGCATGAGTCCATGAAGTATGATCTTGCCTCTTCGTTGATCCGTCTGCCCAACTACTGGAAAGAGGAAAAGCACTGCACCGAGCGTGCTTTTGAGCTGCTGGACATCTTCCACATGGCAGATATGGCCTATACGCAGGCCGGCAGCCTGCCCTATGGCGCACAGCGCCGTTTGGAGATCATGCGTGCGCTGGCCACCAGCCCTAAGCTGCTGCTGCTGGATGAGCCTGCCGCGGGTATGAACCCCTCGGAAACCGCTGAGCTGACCGAGACCATCCGCCGCATCCGCGATGAGTTCAACATCGCTGTGCTGCTGATCGAGCATGACATGAGCCTGGTCATGGGCATCTGCGAGGGCATCGCGGTGCTGAATTTCGGCCGCATCATCGCCAAGGCACCCCGGATGAGATCCGCAACAATCCCCAGGTCATCGAGGCCTACCTGGGCAAGAAGGAGGGCTGAGCCGATGGCAGAAACGATGCTGAAAGTTGATAACATCAACGTTTATTACGGCAACATCCACGCTGTCAAGGATGTTTCGTTTGAGGTGAACGAGGGCGAGATCGTGACCCTGATCGGTGCCAACGGTGCCGGTAAGTCCACCACCCTGAAAACCATCTCCGGCCTGCTCCACCCCAAAACGGGCGATATCCTGTACAAGGGCAAGAGCATCAAGGGCGTGCGCGCCCATAAGATCGTGGAGGCCGGTCTGGCACAGGTGCCGGAGGGCCGCCATGTGTTCCTGCACATGACCGTGGAAGAAAACCTGGATATGGGTGCATACACCCAACCCGCTTCTACCATTGCGGCCAACAAGGAAAAGGTGTTCACCCTCTTCCCCCGCCTGAAGGAGCGCCGCAGGCAGCTGGCGGGCACCATGTCCGGCGGCGAGCAGCAGATGCTGGCTATGGGCCGTGCCCTGATGAGCAACGCCTCCATGCTGATGCTGGACGAGCCCTCCATGGGCCTTTCCCCGCTGCTGGTGCAGGAGATCTTTGATATCATCCGCGATATCCACAAGGCAGGCATGACCATCCTGCTGGTGGAGCAGAACGCACAGATGGCCCTTTCCGTGGCCGACCGCGCCTATGTTCTTGAGACAGGCCACGTGGTCATGGATGGCACCGGTGCAGAGCTGCTGACCAATGAGCGCGTCCGCAGCGCTTATCTGGGCGGCTGAGACCGAGGCTGTAGAACGCAAAAACAATACGCCCGCCGGGCGGTACGAGAAGTACCACACCCGGCGGGCGTTGTTCTGTCTGTAAGGGAATTATTCCGGCGCTTTCATGCTTTCCACCATGCTGATCTGGCGGACATGGCGGCGCATGAGCAGGCAGACGGCAAAGTTGAAGAGCATGGTGAGCGCCACGCTGAACACAAAGCTGCGGGGGGCAATGGAACGGATGAACATCATCTGGTCCATTTCCACAGTGCGGATGATGAACTGGTGCAGGGGAACGCCCACCACCAGACCCACCAGGGAGCCGATGAGAGAGAGCAGGTCGATCTCCCGGAAGATGTAGCGGTAGACCTCCTTGTCATAGAAGCCCAGAACTTTGATGGTGGCAAGCTCCTTTTTGCGCTCGCCCAGGTTGACGCTGATGAGGTTGTAGAGCACCACGGCGGCCAATGCGGCAGCGCAAACGATGATCAGGATGACCACATAGTTCAGGCAGCCGATCAGGCCATCGAACATCTGAGTGGTGTCCTCGATGAAGGAGACGGAGCTGACATAGTTGCAGGCCAGAATGGCAGAGGAGAGGGAGGCACGGGCTGCTTCGGTGGGGCAGTTGGTCTGACTGAACACAGCGTTCCAGGCGGGCAGAGCACCGCCGTTCAGCGTTTTGAGCTGCGCCTGCGAGAGGTACAGCCGGGCAAAAGCATAGTTCTCGGTGATGCCGGTCAGGGTCAGAGACCTGCGCCCGCCGTCAGCGGTCTCCACCTCAAAGCTGTCGCCCACGGAAAGCCCCAGCTTTTCGGCAGTCTTTTCGGTCAGGATGACGCTGGAATCGTCAAAGGCAATGGCCTTGTGGCCCTGCCGGGTGCGGAAGGTGAAGTATTCGGTCATCTGGCTTTCGTCTGCAGCGGCAACCAGGCTGACGGTCTCTTTTTCACCCTCGGCGTTGTAAAGGGTGACGCTCTTGGTGTAATAGCGGCCCCAGCTGGTGATCCCGCTGCTGGAATCCAGCAGGTCGGCCAGACCGTTCTCCATGGTCAGCGCCTTTTCGTCACTCAGGGAGATGGTCAGGTCGGCATGGGTCAGCTCGGTGGTCTGCTTGGTCAGCATGGGCAGCAGGGAATCCTGAATGCCGAAGCCGATGAGGAGCAGAGCTGTGCAGCCCGCCACGCCCAGAACTGTCATAAAGAAGCGCTTTTTATAGCGAAACAGGTTGCGGGCGGTGGTTTTCTGGGAGAAGCTCATCCGCTTCCACAGCGGGGTGAGATATTCAAGGAGGATGCGCTTGCCCGCTGCAGGCGCACGGGGCAGCAGCAGGGCGGCGGATTTTTCCTTGAGGCTGGCGCGGCAGGCCTGCAGGGTGGCAAGGCCGATGACCGCCGCGCTGAGGGCCATGCTGCCCAATGCCAGGCCCGGGTAGAAGTGCAGCGTAAAGGTGGGGATGGAGAACATCATGGTGCGGTAGGCGTACCAGAAGATGGTGGGGAACACCACAAAGCCTACGGCAATGCCCACGATGCTGCCCAGAACGCTGGCGGCAATGCCGTACAGTAAGTACTTGCCTGCGATACTGACGTTGGAGTATCCCAGCGCCTTGAGGGTGCCCATCTGCAGGCGGTTCTCGTCCACCATGCGGGTCATGGTGGTGGAAGCCACCAGTGCTGCCACCAGGAAGAAGAACACCGGGAACACCCGGGCAATGGCAGCCATCCGGTCGGCGTACTGTTCCAGCGTGACAATGCTCAGGGTGCTGCCGCGGTCCAGCACATACCACTCGCCGTTCTGGATGTCCGCGATCTTCTCTTCCGCATCGTTGATCTGCTGCTGGCCTTCGGCGAGCTTCTGCTCCGCATCGGCCTTCTGGGTCTCGTACTCGGTGCGGGAAGCGTCCAGCTGCTCCTGCCCGGATCGGTACTGTGCCCAGCCCTCGTCCAGCTGGGCGCGGGCGGCCTCAAACTGGGTGTAGGCTGTGGCAGTACCGGTGCTCAGCTGGAGCTGGCCCTGCAGCAGCTGTACCTTCATTTTGCGCAGGGCGGCTTTGGCCTCGGTGACAAGGTCCGTGTTGGAGAGGTTGGGCGAGGAGATGAGCCTTTTGGCGTACATCTGCTGCTTGCCGGCATCCAGCTGGGCCTGATAACCGTCCAGCTGACCCTTGATGTTATCGTAGGCGGCCTGTGCTTGGCAAGCGCGTCCCGCAGCTCGGTGTATTCCTCGTCCTCGGGCTCGGCCTCATCCAGCGCCTTTTGGGCATTGTTCAGGGCAGTTTCGGCATAGCCCAGCAGGGGGTCAGCCACCTGTTTCAGATTGACCAGCAGCTGGATCTGCTGAAGCTGATCCTCAAATTCCAATACCTGCTCTTCGCTGCTCACCAGCGTGGCGGCACCGCTCTGCATGGTATCGGGCAGGGCGGCCTTCTGGGCGGCAAGCTCGGCTTCGCCTGCGTCCAGCTGGGCCTTGGCGGCATCCAGCTCCCGCTGCGCGTCGGTCAGCTTCTGCTCGGCTTGTGCAAACTGGCGCTCGGCTTCGGCCTTCTGCTCGCTGTAGGTCTGTTTGGCATCGTCCAGCTGGGTGGTGGCATCCTCGATAAGCTGGGCCCGGCGGGCCACACAGTGCTTCTTGCTGATGGCATCCAGCCGGTCAGCCACAGTATCCACAGCGGTCTGGTATTCATCGCTGTAATTGTAATACTGGGCGGCATCTGCCACTTTGAGATAACAGACGGTATAATAATCTGCGGTCAATTCACCGTCCTGCACGAACACAAGAGCATCCAGGATGCCATCACCGACGGTGCTGGTCTCCTGATTGGCAGAAAAATATTGAGGGTCCTGCACCTGGCCCACCACGGTATATTTGGTGCGGCGGATGTCCTCGGTGTCCTCGGGCAGGGTGACCACGGTGCCCAGCGGGACAGGGTCGGCATGGCCCAGCACCTGTACCACACACTCGTTGGCGGTTTCGGGCATCCGGCCCTCCAGCAGGGTCAGGCGGTTCATATTGGCCTCGGTATCCGCAGCCGGGTCGGAGGGAAGCTGCTGCACCCGCAGCACGGCTCCATCGGTAGAGCTTGACCAACGGCCCTCGGTGTCCAGATACTTCACGGGCATCACGGCGCTTACGCCCTCCGTGGAGGCAATGGCGGAGAGATCTGATTCCGAAAGGCCCAGCGTGGAGAGCACCCGCAGGTCGAACACATTTTGCTGGACATAGTACTTCTGCCCGGCGGTGCGCATACTGGGGGCAAAGCTGACCAGACCTGTCAGCATCATCACGCCCAGCGCCACGATGCCGAACAGGGAAAGGAACCGGTTCAGGTTGCTCCGGAAGTCACGCCGGATATTTTTACGATAGCTTTTCTGCATAGCGGTCACCACTCGATCTGTTCCACCGGCACCGGGTGTTCGTTGACCTTGTTGGACAGGATCTGTCCGCTCTTGACCTGGATGATTCGGTCCGCCATGGCCGTCAGGGCCGTGTTGTGGGTAATGACGATGACGGTGCGCCCTGTTTCGCGGCAGGTGCGCTGGAGCAGGGCCAGCACCTGCTTGCCGGTCTTGTAGTCCAGCGCACCGGTGGGCTCATCGCAGAGCAGGAGCTTGGGGTTCTTGGCCAGCGCCCGGGCAATGGAAACGCGCTGCTGCTCGCCGCCCGAAAGCTGGGCAGGGAAGTTGTTGAGCCGCTCGCCCAGACCCACACTTTCCAGCGTGGCGGCGGGGTCCAGCGGATCACGGCAGATCTCGCTGGCCAGCTCCACATTTTCCAGTGCAGTCAGATTCTGCACCAGATTGTAGAACTGGAACACGAAGCCAACATCATACCGGCGGTAGGTGGTGAGCTCTTTTTCGGAAAAATGGCTCACATCCTGCCCGTCCAGCCAGACATGGCCCTCGTCGCAGGTGTCCATGCCGCCCAGAATGTTCAGCAGGGTGGTCTTGCCTGCACCCGAGGGACCCACAATGATGCAAAACTCGCCTTTGTCTACATAAAAATTCAGGTGATCGGCCGCCGCAATGCGGACACTGCCGGTCTGATAATATTTGGAAACATCCTCAAACTGCACAAAATGTTCCATATGCTGCTCCTTGCCTTGAAAAAATTATTGTTCCATCCTAACTATAACATATTTTGCAGCAGGTTTGCAGGGGCAGAGCGCTGGAATTTGCAAAAAGTTAACAGGTCGTATCAAGGATAAAGTCTGCGGTCTGCTCGATCTGGAATTTTGCGAAATATCCCTCTTCCAGCGGGATCCACCGGGCGGTGAAGCCGGAATAGCGTTCTCCCTCCCGCGCCAGCAGGCGGCGGGTCTGCTCTTCCCTGGAGCAGGTGACGAAAACCTTCAGATCATAGCAGTCCGCAAGGGTGGGGTGGCAGCTGTAACTGCCCTCCACGATGACCAGCGGCTGGGGCGCAAAGCATTGTTCCGGCAGGTAGGCACCCGCCCGGCAGGAGTAGGCACGGTAGGGGATTGCCTGCCCGGCCCGGGCGGGGGTGAGCACCTGGGTACGCAGACGCTCCAAGTCCATGTTGGCGCAAGGGATCTGCTCCCAGATTGCCACACGGCTGGCTGGAGGAAGATAAAAGTCATCGGTATGCACCGTGATGCTCTGGGGGAACTGCCGGGCCAGTTGTGCCGCCAGCGTGGTTTTGCCGCTGCCGCACCGGCCGTCCAGCGCCACCAGCACCGGGGCGGCAGGATGGGCAGAGAGCAAAGTGGAGAGCTTTTCCACGAGAGGGGAAAGGGTGGTTGAAAGCATAGGGAACACATCCTTGATAAGTCGTTGAAAATTGACTATACTATACCATGAATTTCGACACGCCGCAACACGCGCAAAAGGTTTGTTGCGGAAAACTTGTCAGAACCCCTTGACACCACCCCGATGCTGTGGTAAGATAATGCCACGTTAGAAACAGCTAACCACAAAGCGGTCAGCAGACAAATGGTCTGTGCCGCATTCTTTTAGGATTCGCGGTTAGAAACATCTAACTACTGTGCCTGCATAGAGTGCGGCGCGGCGGGGAACGCTGTTCCTGAAATGGATAAAAGCGGAGGAAAAGCGGCCATGGAGCGTAATTTTGAGACCGTGATGATCGAACAGTGCGCACCGGTGCTGGCGGGGCTGAAGCCTGCCGGGCTGTTCCGCTATGAGACCCGGGACTGCGCCGACCTGGCTGCCCGGGTGCGCCGCTGGAATAACCAGCTGGGGGAGAAGGGGCTGAAGGTCCGGGTCCTCAAGGGCTGCGTTCACACCCACTGGTATCTCATTTATGTTTACCGCGAGAGCCGCCTGCGTCAGGTGTTGGCCGATGAGGCGGTGCGGGAGTTCCTGCAACGCGAGGGCTATGCCCTGCCGGAAGATGCTTCCGATTGTGACGGTATGCTGCAGCAGCTGTCCCGGCGGCTGTGCTGCGAAGCCGATTTTCCCCATGAGATCGGCGTGTTTCTTGGTTATCCGCTCACCGATGTGGTGGGCTTTATCGAAAATCAGGGCCGCAATTTCACCTGCTGCGGCTGCTGGAAGGCTTACGGCGACCCCGATGCCGCCGCACGTCATTTTGCCCAGTTGAACAAGTGCACCAGAGTATATCTGCGCCTGTTCCACGAGGGTACCCCCATTTTCCGCCTTGCTGTGGCGGCCTGACAAGTCATTCTCTACCAATACTCTCTTTTTATCCTGGCACCCACCGGAACAAACCACGCTCCGGCGGGAAGAAATCCTCCTTTTGACACGCGGCCGTCCGTTGCAGCCTTGACCACTGCATCGGGCGGCTGTGTCATTTCATGGATAGAAAAAATGACGGTAAAATGTAAACAATAGCTAACTTTTACTCAGAAATTTGAGTTAGTTATTGTTGATTGTGATAAAAAAACTGGGATATTTGGGCAGAAAAACTGTTTGTTCATATAAACTAACTTTTGATGATGAAAAAACTGTTGACAACAAAGGTTAGTAAGCGTAAACTATCTATGCTGATAGTTCCGACTGACTAACCCCTCCGGTGCATCAGCAGCCCACAAACAGTATGAAAAAGGGAGTGGAATGTTATGATGCCTCTGACAATGGCGAAGGCGGGCGAGACCGTCACCATTAAGAAGATCACCGGCAAAGATGAAGTCCGCCTGCATCTGGCAGAGCTTGGTTTTGTGGTGGACAGCGAAGTGACCGTGGTCAACGAGATCGCAGGTAACCTGATCGTACAGGTCAAGGAAAGCCGCCTGGCACTCGACAGGACGATGGCAAATCGCATTATGATCGGCTGAACAGCGCAGTACGCTGTTTGGGACCTGCTCCGACACTGGAATGGTCTCTGAATAAAGACAAGTAGAGGAGGAAATTTGCATGAAAACTCTGAAGGACGTGAAGGTCGGCGAGACCTGCACCGTGGCACGCCTGCATGGCGAAGGCCCGGTCAAGCGCCGCATCATGGACATGGGCATCACCAAGGGTGTTGAGATCTATGTCCGTAAGGTGGCACCTCTGGGCGACCCCATGGAGCTGACCGTGCGCAACTACGAACTGAGTGTGCGCAAGGCCGATGCTGAAATGATCGAAGTGGTTTGATTCCAAAGAGAGGAAAGGACACGCAATGAGTATTAAAATTGCACTGGCCGGTAACCCGAACTGCGGCAAGACTACCCTGTTCAATAACCTGACCGGCTCCAACCAGTACGTTGGCAACTGGCCCGGCGTTACCGTGGAAAAGAAGGAAGGCAAGCTGAAGGGCGATAAGGATGTCATCATCCAGGACCTGCCCGGTATCTACTCCCTGTCTCCCTACACGCTGGAGGAGGTCGTCTCCCGTACTTACCTGGTCAAGGAGAAGCCCGATGCCATCCTGAACATCATCGATGGCACCAACATTGAGCGCAACCTCTACCTGACCACCCAGCTGATCGAGCTGGGCATCCCCGTTGTTATGGCGGTCAACATGATCGATCTGGTCCGCAAGAACGGCGATAAGATCGACCTGAAGAAGCTGAGCAGCGAGCTGGGCTGCCAGGCAGTTGAGATCAGCGCACTGAAGGGCGAGGGCACCGAGGCTGCTGCCAAGCTGCGGTTGCCGGCTGCCCAGAAGCAGAAGGCCGGTGAGCTGCCCCACGTCTTTACCGGCAGTGTGGAGCATGCCATCGCACACATCGAGGAGTCCATCCAGGGCAAGGTGGATGACCGTTTCCTGCGCTGGTATGCCGTCAAACTGTTCGAGCGGGATGAGAAGGTCATGGAAGAGCTGAAGCTCGACGAGGCTCTGGTTGACCACATTGATGAGCACATCAAGGACTGCGAGAAGGAGATGGACGATGATGCGGAGAGCATCATCACCAACCAGCGCTACTCCTACATCAACGGTGTCGTTGACAAGGCCGTCAAGAAAAAGGCCCGTGTGGAGCACCTGACCGTTTCCGATAAGATCGACCAGATCGTGACCAACCGTGTGCTGGCTCTGCCCATCTTCGCGCTGGTCATGTTCCTGATGTACTCCCTGTCCATGGGCACCTCCATTGCAGATGGCGGCTGGGCTATCGGCACCTTTGCGACCGACTGGACCAACGATGTCCTGTTTGGTGAGATCGTGCCGGGCGCGCTGGGCGGCTTCCTGGAGAGCATCGGTGTGGCAGGCTGGCTGTACGGTCTGATCATGGACGGTATCGTGGCCGGTGTGGGCGCGGTGCTGGGCTTCGTTCCCCAGATGCTGGTTCTGTTCTTCCTGCTGTCCATCCTGGAGGATGTGGGCTATATGTCCCGTGTCGCCTTCATCATGGACCGTATCTTCCGCCGTTTCGGCCTGTCCGGCAAGAGCTTCATCCCCGTGCTGGTCGGTACCGGCTGCGGCGTGCCCGGTGTCATGGCTTCCCGTACCATCGAGAACGAGCGTGACCGCCGTATGACCATTATGACCACCTGCTTCATCCCCTGCGGCGCTAAGATGCCCATCATCGGCCTGATCGCAGGTGCAATGTTCGGTGGTTCCTCTCTGGTTGCTGTTTCCGCTTACTTCATCGGCATGGCTGCCATCATTTGCTCCGGTGTTATTCTGAAGAAGACCAAGCTCTTCGCTGGCGACCCCGCTCCCTTCGTTATGGAGCTGCCCGCTTACCATGTGCCTGCATGGGGCAACGTTTTCCGTGCCACCTGGGAGCGCGGCTGGTCCTTCATCAAGCGCGCCGGTTCCGTCATTCTGGCAGCTACCGTTGTGCTGTGGTTCCTGCAGGGCTTCGGCTTCGAGAATGGTGCCTTCGGCATGGTCGAGGATCAGGACAACTCCGTCCTGGCCGCTATCGCTACCAAGATCGCCTGGATCTTCGCTCCTCTGGGCTTTGGCAACTGGCGTGCAACCGTTGCTTCCGTCTCTGGTCTGATCGCAAAGGAGAACGTGGTTGGCACCTTCGGTGTTCTGTATCACTTCGGCGGCGAGCTGTCTGAGAACGGTGATGAGATCTGGGCAGCAGTTGCGCAGGATTACACCGCGCTCTCTGCTTACGCCTTTATGATCTTCAACCTGCTGTGCGCTCCCTGCTTCGCTGCTATGGGCGCGATCAAGCGTGAGATGAACAACGGCAAGTGGACTGCCATCGCCATCGGTTATATGTGCGCTCTGGCTTACTGCGCGGCTCTGGTCGTGTACCAGATCGGCGGCCTGATCACCGGTGAGGTCGGCTTCAACTTCTTCACCATCGTGGCAATCGTGATTTTTGCCGCATTCCTGTACCTGATGTTCCGCCCCAACAAGTACGTTGGCGACAACGAGGTCAAGATCGACGTTTCCAAGATCAAGTAAAATCATCTGTCCAGTTTGAAAGGGTGTGTTCTGTATGATGGAATTCCTGGCCACGAACTTTAATCTGCCTACCATCATTGTAGGTGCTATCGTGTTTGGCGGTGTGGGCTGGGCCACATGGCACTCCCACAAGCATGGCGGCTGTGGGGGCTGCGGCGAAGGCGGCTGCAATGGCAATTGCGGCGGCTGCAGCGGCTGCCACTGATCAGTAAAAACCGCTGGGCGCGGGTCGAACATCCAATCGGCCCGCGCCCTTTTTTAGAATGAAAAAAGTTAGCTTTGGATAACATTGGAAGCGGCTTACATTATTATAGAGGAGAGTGATACTATGGAACTGACAGCAGCCCATCTGCGGTATCTCCTGGCCATCTATGAGGTCTCCCAGACGCATCTGGATATCTGCTCCCGCAGCATTGCCGAAAAGCTGAACGTGACCAAGCCCAGTGTGGTGCGCATTATGAACCTGCTGATGGATCGGGGAATGATCGTGAAGGAACACTACGGCAAGATCTATCTGACCGATCGGGGCATCTTTGTGGCAAAGGCAGTCAGGGCTCAACTGGAAACGGTGCTGACGCATTTTCCGCCTGTGCGCATCGACATGACCGAGGAGGAACGCTATAATGCCGCTTTGGCCCTGACTTCGGCCCTGCCCGAACGGGCTTTTACCGGTGAATATGACCGCCTGTTCGGCCCGGATGAATCTGAAAAGGAGAACGCTTTGTGATCAACAAGAAACTGCTTTCCTTCGATCGGAAGGCCCTGCACTATGTGGGGCTGAACGTGCTGTTCCAGTGGCTGGGGATGCTGTGCAATGTGGTGCTGGTGATGACGGTATCCCGCCTCATCGGCGGCGTGTTTGCGGCAGCCTGACCGGTAATGCCCTCTGGCAGGGGATGCTGCTCTGTCTGCTGACTGTGCCGGTGCGCTATGGCCTTACCCTCTGCGCCTCCGATATGAGCGACCGGGCTTCCAAAGATGTCAAGCGCACCCTGCGCAGCAGCATCTATGCAAAGCTCACCCGGCTGGGGGCCGGTTACAGCGAGACGTGGCACCAGTGAAGCCGTGATGCTGGCCAGCGAGGGTGTAGAGCAGATCGACACCTACTTTGCAAGTATCTGCCCCAGCTGTTTTACAGCCTGCTGGCCCCGGTGACCCTGTTTGTGCTGCTGGTGGGCGTGCACGCGCGCTCGGCCATCCTTCTGCTGTGCTGTGTGCCGCTCATCCCCCTGTCCATTGTGGCGGTGCAGAAGTTCGCCAAGAAGCTGCTGGCGAACTACTGGGGCGAGTACACCACCTTGGGCGACAGCTTTCTGGAGAATATCCAGGGCCTGACCACCCTGAAGATCTATCAGGCAGACGGCTGGAAGCACGAGGAGATGAATGCCCAGGCCGAGCGGTTCCGCAAGATCACGATGAAGGTGCTGACCATGCAGCTGAACAGCGTGACCCTGATGGACCTGATGGCCTACGGCGGTGCGGGTCTTGGCATCATCAGCGCAGCATCGGCCTTTGCCAAAGGCCAGCTCAGCCTGACCAGCGCCCTGACCATCCTCCTGCTGGCGGCGGATTTCTTCCTGCCCCTGCGCCTGCTGGGCAGCTACTTCCACATTGCCATGAATGGTGCGGCTTCGGCTGAGAAGATCTTCAGGCTGCTCTCTGCCCAGGAGCCTGAAGATGGCGAAAAGACCGCCGACCCGGCCGACAGCACCCTTGCGCTGGAGCGTGTCACTTTTGGTTACGAGAAGGAGCGCACCATCCTGCACGATGTGTCCCTGACCATCCCGCAGGGCAGCTTTGTCTCGCTGGTGGGCGAAAGCGGCTGCGGCAAGAGCACCATTGCGGCCATCCTGTCCGGTGCCCGCACCGCGACGGAGGGAGAGGTCACGCTGGGCGGCATCCCGGTCAGCGAATGGAAGCAGGCCGACCGCCTGCGCCTGCTGACACTGGTGCCCCACAATGCGGCCATCTTCAAGGGCACGGTGGAAGCCAACCTCCGGATGGCCCGGCCCGATGCAGCCGAAGCCGAGCTCTGGGCGGCCCTGGAGCAGGTGAACCTTGCAGACTTCTGCCGCAGCCAGAGCGGCCTTGCAACGGTGCTCCACGAGGGCGGCTCCAACCTGTCCGGCGGGCAGCGCCAGCGCCTTGCCATGGCCCGTGCCCTGCTGCATGATTCGCCCATCTATGTGTTCGACGAGGCGACCTCCAATGTGGATGCCGAGAGCGAGAACGATATAATGAAAGCTATCCACAGCCTGGCGGGGAAGAAAACAGTGATCCTGATCTCCCACCGTCTGGCCAATGTGGTGGACAGCGACTGCATCTATGTGCTGGAGGCAGGCCGCATTGCCGAGCAGGGAACGCACCATGACCTGCTGGCGGCACAGGGGGTGTACAGCCGCCTGTACAACGCCCAGAAACAACTGGAAGACCTTGGGGAGGTGAGCGCATGAACAACACAAAACACCGCAGTCCGTTTGCCATTGCCGCACGGCTGATCGTGCTGGTCCGGCCCATGCTGCCCATCATGCTGGCGGCCATTGTCATGGGGGTCATCGGCCACTTCTGCGCCACCTTTATCACGATCTTCGGCGGCTTTGCCCTGCTCACGGCGGCAGGCCTGCCCAGCCCGCTGGCGGGTGTGAACACAGCCTTTGTCTGTATCCTTGTCTTTGCCCTGCTGCGCGGCGTGCTGCGCTACGCAGAGCAGGCCTCCAACCACTATATCGCCTTCAAGCTGCTGGCTCTCATCCGGGATAAGGTGTTCGGCGCACTTCGTCGCCTGACCCCTGCCAAGCTGGAGGGCCGTGACCGGGGTGACCTGATCTCCCTGATCACCGCCGACATCGAGCAGCTGGAGGTGTTCTATGCCCACACCATTTCGCCGGTCTGCATCGCGATCCTCTGTGTGACCGGCATGACCTGCTTTACGGCCAGTTATCATATTCTGCCCGCACTGGTACTGCTGGCAGGCTATCTGCTGGTGGGCATTGCTCTGCCGGTGTGGTCTGCCAGACGGGGCGACAAAGCCGCCCGCGAGTACCGGCAGGCCCTGGCCGACACCAACAGCTATCTGCTGGAAAGCCTGCGCGGTCTGCGGGATATCCTGCAGTACCAGAACACCGCCGCGCGCGCCGAGGGCATCACGGCCCACAGCGAGACGCTGGGGGAGAAGCAGAAGGCCATGAAGTACCGCGAGGGCGTGACTGTGGGTGCAGCCAACACCCTCATCGTGCTGACGGCGCTGGCTGTGCTGGGGGTGAGCATCCGGCTGTATCAGAATGGCCAGCTGGGCGCGGAGGGAGTGCTGGTCTGCACCCTGTCGGCCCTGAGCTCCTTTGGCCCGGTGGTGGCGCTGGCCAACCTCGGTGCCAGCCTGACCCAGGTGTTCGCCAGTGCCGACCGTGTCCTTGACCTGCTGGACGAGGACCCCGTGACTGCCGATGTGACCGACGGCGCGGATACCGTCTTTACCGGTGCACAGGCTGAGCATGTCAGCTTTGCCTACGCCAAGGAAGAGGTGCTCCACGACCTGAGCCTGACCATCCCGGAAAAGAAGATCGTGGGCATCACGGGCCGTTCCGGCAGCGGCAAATCCACCTTCCTGCGGCTGCTCATGCGCTTCTGGGATGTGAGCAGCGGCACCATCCGGTTTGGTGAACGTGACATCCGCGCCGTGAACACTGCCGCCCTGCGCGTCCAGGAAAGTCTTGTGACCCAGGAAACGGAGCTGTTTGACGATACCATAGAAAACAACATCCGGATCGCCCGTCGCGATGCCACCCGTGCCGAGGTGGAGGCTGCCTGCAGAAAAGCCGCGCTGGATGGCTTTATCAACAGCCTGCCCAAGGGATATGATACCCCTGTGGGCGAGCTGGGCGGTGCCCTCTCCGGCGGTGAGCGCCAGCGCATCGGTGTGGCCCGTGCCTTCCTGCACGATGCACCTTTCCTCCTGCTGGACGAGCCTACCTCCAATCTGGACAGCCTGAACGAAGGGATCATCCTCAAGGCCGTGCGGGATGAGTGCAGGGAGAAGACTGTCCTGCTGGTCTCCCATCGCAGATCCACCATGGCCGTGGCCGACCTGAGCTTCTCGGTAGAGAGCGGACGGCTGAGCTGAGAAAACCGGATATCATGCAAAAAAAGACGCGCTCTGTGATGAGCGCGTCTTTTTTTGTGTGCAGGGAGAAATTTACTGCTTGCGTGCAAACACGATGCCGATGGTACCGGGGCCGGAATAGCCGCCGATGGTGGTGCCGATGTCGGTCTCGTAAACATTCTCAAAATTGCCGTACTGCCGCAGTCCGGCCTTGATGGCCTCCATGCAGCCGGGCTTTGCCTGGGTGGAAGAGATGAACACCATGCTGCGGTCGATGTCCTCCCGGTTCGCCAGCTGGTCGGTGATGTACTTGCCCACGCAGATGGGCAGGCTGCCCCGGTACTTCCGCACGACTTTCAGTTCACCATCGATGACGGCCAGGCTGGGCTTGATGCCCAGAATGTTGGCCCCGAAGGCCAGCACGCCGGAGCAGCGGCCGCTTTTGGCCATGTAGTCCAGCTGGTTGAGCACAAAGCTCAACTCGACCCGCTTGGCAAGGCCCTGTAAGCGCATGGAAATGTTCTTGGGCGGCAGGCCGTCAGCGGCCCACTTGGCTGCCTGCAGGACGAGATAGCCCTGCCCAGTGCAGATATTCTCGCTGTCCACAACATAGATGTTGCCGAACTCCTGCGCCGCCAGCCGGGCGTTCTGGAAGCAGGAGGAGAATTTGGAGCCGACATTGATGTGGATGACGGCATCGTAGTCTCTGGCAAAGGGGGCGAGGAAGTCGGTGTACTCCACCAGATTGGGGGCGGCGGATTTGGGCATTTTGCCGCCGTTCTGGGCATGGGCGAATACATCGGCGGGGTGGATGGTAACGCCGTCCAGATAGCTTTCCTCTCCCATGAGGATGTGCATGGGGATCAGGCTGATGTTCCACTGCCGGAGCAGCGCTTCGGACAGATCGCAGGTGCTGTCCGCAGTGATCTTGATGTTCAAAATGAGATTCCTCTTTTCCAGCCGCGCGTCCGGCGGCAGCGTGATAGTTCAAAATTTGCATCTATCATACCACAAATACTTCAAAATTGTTAGCTATCAAGCCAATAAAAAATGTAAATCTTTTATGAAGTGTGCAAAAGGGCGAAAATCCATGGGCTATCTGTACAGTTGTAACAAAAATGTGCCGGAGTTTCTGGTTCTTTCCGAAAATTCGCTCGGAACTGTTTATTTTGTCGGCCAAAAATTATATAATAAGTAGTACCCAAGAATTAAGATGGATTCGGTCTGCCCTGCGGCCGTTTGTTTATTGGAGGTTTGCCTGCTTATGTTCGTTACTGATTATACCATGCATCTGCTGGATAATGTAAAAAAGATCCACTTCATCGGCTGCGGCGGCAGCGGTATGTATCCGCTGATCCAGATCCTCTCTGCCAAGGGATATAATATCTCCGGCAGCGATGTGCTGGACGGCAGCATCATCCGCTCGGAGCGGGAGATGGGCGTGAAGGTCAGCCTGGGTCATGCTGCGGACAACGTGATCGGCGCTGACCTGGTGGTCTACTCTGCCGCCATTGCCAAGGACAACGTGGAGCTGAACGCCGCCGCTTCCTATGGCATCCCCACCGTGGAGCGCAGTGTTCTGCTGGGCTATGTGAGCCGCCTGTACAAGGACAGCATCTGCGTTTCCGGCACCCACGGCAAGACCACCACGACTTCCATGATCACCACCGCGCTGGAGCTGGCAGGCCGTGATCCCTCTGCAGTCATCGGCGGCAAGCTGCCCCTCATCGGCGGCTACGGCAAGGCCGGCAAGGGGGATGATATCGTCATCGAGGCCTGCGAGTTCTCCGAGACCTTCCTCAAGCTGACCCCCTATATGTCCGTGGTGCTGAACATCGATAACGACCATCTGGACTATTACGGCAGCATGGGCGAGCTGAAGTTTGCCTTCAAGCGCTTTGCCCTGATGACCCATTTTATGATCTTTGCCAATGCAGATGATAAGAACACCATGGATGTCATGTACACCCTGGACCGCCGCGTGCGCACCTTTGCCATTGACAATGCGGCCGATTACCGTGCTGTCAACGTGCAGGAGTATAAGCCCGGCTTCTTTGAATTTGATCTGAAGGAGTGGGATACCAATGAGCTGGGCCACATCCGTCTGGCAGTGCCGGGCCGCCACAACATTTACAATGCACTGGCCATGTGTGCTGTCTGCCGCTCTGTGGGCCTGACCGTGGAGGAGTGCGCCAACGCTGCCCTGAACTTCAAGGGGGCAGGCCGCCGCTTTGAGGTCTACGGCGAGTGCAACGGCGCGGTGGTCGTGGACGACTACGCCCACCATCCCACCGAGATCCGCGCGACCCTGAACACCGCCAAGGAGCTGGGCTACAATCGTGTCATCGCAGTCCATCAGCCGTTTACATACAGCCGGACCAAGATGCTGTTCAACGACTTTGTGGATGTGTTCAAGATCCCTGATATCACGGTGATCACCCCCATCATGGGCAGCCGCGAGCCCAACGACCCCACCATTACCAGCGCAAAGCTGGCGGCGCAGATCCCCAACTCTGTGCTGGTGGACAGCCTGGAGGCTGCCGCTGACTGGGTCAAGCAGAATGCCCGGGAGGGCGATCTGGTCATCACTCTGGGCTGCGGCGATATTTATAAGGCCAGCAAGATGATGGTGAAAAAAGACTAATCGTTTGGAATAGCTGAAAGCTGCCGGACGTTTCATAGACCGAACTGGTCTGCAATACCACCCTGCGAAAGCGCCCTGCCGGGAGACCGACGGGGCGTTTTTGCGCTATGGGATGGGCGTGATGAAAAATATCTCAAAAATTTTACACAAATCAGACCCGGAAGGGTGGCGGCGGGGGTGGGATTCTGCTATACTGATTCTGGTACGAAAAGGAGGAGAGAGGATATGCCATCTACGTATGCACACCGCCGCTTTGGTGCGGATGTTCTGGTGCAGCTGCCCAGGGAGCTGCGGGAAAAGATCACCCCGTACCGGCCGCTGTATGATATGGGCCTGCACGGGCCTGACCTGATGTTCTACTACCGGGCATTGCAGTCCAACCCCGTGAACCGGCTGGGCAACGCCATGCATGAGCAGCCGGGCCGGGTGTTCTTTACCCGGGCCCGGGGCGTGGTGAACACGGCCCGCAACAAGAATGCTGCGTTGGCCTATGCGCTGGGGTTCGTCTGCCACTTTGCCCTGGACAGCACCTGCCACCCGTATGTGGAGCGCTACACCCGGGAAAGCGGCTGGTGAGCACTGCGAGATCGAGACGGAGTTGACACCAGTC
>ENA-OQCG01000033-OQCG01000033.1-human-gut-metagenome-genome-assembly--contig:-NODE-33-length-23448-cov-3.409159_pt1 | contig 23448 bp, 21 predicted proteins | sample MGYA00242758_ERZ504577 | MGnify/ENA primary metagenome ERZ504577 (study PRJEB26092, sample SAMD00036248) | human gut metagenome | host: Homo sapiens | study: EMG produced TPA metagenomics assembly of...
TTTTTGAGCTTTTTCCGGTTTGCCATGATGACGTTATGGGAAAGTGCGTTGAGCCCGTAATAGACGCTTCGCCATCCATGCGGAGCTCCTGCGTCATAAAGGGAACGAAAATGGCCGTGGAGCTGGTGGTCATGCCGCGCTTGATCTCAATGCCGTTATGACCCAGCGGAAGGCTGGAAAGAAAACCGTCCTCCTGCTGGAAGTCCAGCCGCTTCAAGGTGCAGTTGTATTTCTGGACGATACCCGACACCGTGAACAGGTCATTGTCCAGCTCCCGGCGGGTCGGGGCCATGTTTACCACAAGGAAGGTCAGCAGGAACATTCTTTCATTCCGGCTCTGTAAATCTTCCAGAAGGGTCTTTGCGTCGTTGCTGTACGTTACAAGGTCGGGCGGAAGTATGTCCATGTCGTACCCTGACCGGGCTGCCTTCTTTTGTTCCTCCACCTTCATCTTGTCAATGTCGGAGACTTTGGCCTTGATAGATTTTACGGCGGCGGCCTGATCGACGGTTTGGATATGGAGCGTGATGGTCATTTCCGCATCCATTTCCAAAAGCTCCGCCAGCAGCTTGTCCGAGAGCTCCGAGGCCAAAATCTGCAAGTAGGAGGCAGCGCCCCAAGTCGTCCCCACCCGGAACAGACGGCTGAAACGAAAATCGAAACTGTCCGGGGCGATAAAGTCTTTGGTGGAAAGCCCGGTTTTGGGGATCATATCCCATGAAAACCGGAAGGGGGAGCCGCTGCCGGGGTGAAGCTGCCCGTGAAGAAGCTCCAGCCGTTCCAGCCCCGAAAGGGAGCGGCACTTGACGCCCAGCTTTTTGAAGTTCCCGCAAATGTCCGCCTCTACACGTTCCAGCCTTGCCCTGGCGGTGGAAAGGTCGTCCACGTTCACGCCGAAGGTCAGGAGCTTTGTGCGAACAATGCCGTTGTTGCTTTTGGCGATCTGGTTTTCCAGCATTTCCACATACTCACACCGGACGCTGTTGTAATCGTCATCCTGCATGGGGATGTTCACGCTGTACCGGCTGCCCGGGCGGCTCCGGTGGTTGAGGAAGGAAAGCTGGAACGGAAGGCTGCTGTCAAAGTAGTTGAGGCAGGCGCTCCACCCATCAAAGATGGCTGCCTGATCTTCGGACTGTGCGAGCTGGTAGTTGATGTCCTCGTATTCAATGGTTTTGGTGTAATAGCGGTCCGCTACCCGGCACACCCCGTCCCGGTACATTTCCCGGTAAGGGAGGGTCTGCTGGGCGGTGGTGGGAATGTTCTTTCCTTTTGTGAACAGGCCGGTAAGGCCCTGCTTTTCAGGCTTTCTGCCTGCGGGCTTTCCGGCCCTTCTGCTGTTTCGCAATCGGCTGCGCCTCCTTTCTGGCGCTAAGCAGCGCATAGAAGTTTTCGGTTTTGTAAGGCCGCACACGGGGATAGAGAAACCGGGTGCGGATGATATTTTTCAGCACTTTTTCCAGCGGCAGGCCGTCCCGCTCATACATAGCCAGAAAGAAGAACGGGAGCATGAGGCCGATCATTAGGAACATGGCGGCGCTGTTCCCGATACTGCCACGGGAAAACAGGTAAGCCGGGAGGCCCATCGCCGCCGCGCTGGAAAAACAAACAAGCTGGCGCTTCGTTAGGTTGAAGGCCAGCTTTGTCTTGATTTTGGAAAGGTCTTTTGGTACTGGCACATAGGCCATTTTGGTACACCTCCTTTATTGCTTCGGGCCAGCATGGCCCGAGGTTATCTTGCGGCCTCTTTGGCCGGGGCTGTGCTGCGGGCAGCTTCGGCGGCCTCTCGTCCGCTCTGCCTTGCCCGCCAGTATTCGGGGTGATACTGCCGGATGGACTGATTGAGTTTTTCTTCAAACTGTCCTTTGTCCTTAATACGGTCAGGGATGTTCCACAGCTTTTTATCCAGCAGCTCCCGGAGCACTACGCTTTCCTGCGCGTCCTCCTCATAGCAGATATAGCCCCTGTCCTTGAAGCCGCATTTTTTGGCCGCTGGGGAGAGGACGGCGGCTACCTCGTTTGCCACCATCGTTCCGCCGTGGCTGGCGGTAGATACCAAAAACACCCCCGGACAGAGGGTTTCACAATTCTGCACCTCGCCCCACGGGGAGCTTTTCGGCGCATGGAACATTCCGCCCGTCCGGCTCCGGTCTGCCTGCATGAGTGCTGCCTTTTCTAAGATGGCTTTCAGTTCCGGGGAAAAATAGGCATATTCCCGAAGGACACGGGCGGCCTCCCCGCCGCAGGCGTTCATCAACAGGGTATAGGCGTCGCTGTCCGCTTTGGTACAGCGACCCAGCAGTTTTCCGTCGTAATAGCAGGCCGCGTCATAGCCCGTCCGTTTGCGTGGCATGGTTCCCGCCTCCTTTCTGCTTCGTGCCAGCATGGCCCGAGGTCAACGCTCTGCACTGCGGCTGGGCTTTTCCTTCGGAGGCCGCTCTGCCTTTGCCTGTTCGGCAGCCGCTTTTCCGGCTTTGAGTTGGTCGCTAATGGACGCACGCCCCACAGAGCCGCGCTCCGCCATCTGTTCCAGCTTTGTCTCATAGGCTTGCAGAACAGCGGTATTGAGCTGTTCCCGGAACTCCTTTGTGATAGGGTAGGCCATATCCCGGTAGCCGCCTTTGCCGTCCGGCTGGCTGGGCATCCCAAGAAAGAGGCCCTTGCTGCCCTGCACGATTTTCAGATTTTCCACCACAAAGCAGTCATTGAATTTCACGCTGGCAAAGCCCATGAGGTTTTTCACAGGTTCGATGACCCGCACGCTTACATCCAGCTTTATAGGGGCGGCTGGTGTTCCGCCCGCAGTTTTTTCCTGCATGGATTTCTCCTTTCCGCTTCGGGTCATCATGGCCCGAAGTCTCTTAATGGCAGCCGAAGATGGATTTTGCAAGACTGCCTGTTTTGAATAAGGTAAAACACAGCAGCACCGTATATCCCACACAGCCCCAGATCGCCCCGATGGGGTCGCCGTCGGTGGCGATACTCTGGATCAGCACCGCATAGATGGCGACACAGACCAAGATCAACAGACCTTGAAAGCCCACCGCAAAGAGGGAGCGGAAATAGTTCTGCCCCATGTGTCCGGTTTCCCTGTTGGGGACTGTGGCAAACGGGATAGGCGCTAAACTTGTGAGTAGTAGGGTAAGAACCCGGCGCCTTACCATATCACTATGGCAGGTTTCCGAGAACTCCCCTCCGAACCGGACTTACACCTCTCGATGTATCCGGCTCTCCAGATGTCAGTCTAACTTTCCTGCGTGTAACTTATCGTGACAGTCGATGCAGAGTGCCATTGTCTTGCGCTTACGCCCAATCATGGCGATTTCCCATTGTTTTCTGCCACTTAAATCTTTGAGTTTTCGTATATGGTGTATTTCAAGCGGCACATTCTCTGCGCCACACCACTCACACCTGTTTGCTTGCAGTCTTTTTATAAGGCTATTACGCCCATAATTCTCAAAAATTCTTGCTACTATATCAGGATTTCCGCTTTCTACTTTAGTGTCCCGGCGGAACCCATTATTGTAAAACAATACCTTTCCGACCTTGCCGTTTTTCTTCGGATATTCCACAACAAAATCTTTCCCTTGACGGTACTTGCGGATAATTCTGCTGATTCGTGTCCGATATTTTCCAGCAAAGGTTTTGAGCATACTGTATCTCATTACATAGTAGAAGTTATTGAGTACAGACACGTTGTTTGCAAGTCGGTAGTAGTTATACAATCCACGGATTTCTGCGTTGTATTGGTTTAGGATTTCCAAATCGTCCAAGTGCAACAGGCGAGTGCGCCGGACAGGCTCCCAAACCTCTTTGTTTCCATTTTGTTTGTCGTATTTAATCTTGAGGGCATTGTAGGAGAACAATCGTTTTACCCACTTATCATGGGGAACATAAAGTAAGACTTTTCCATTGTTTACCCGTCTGGTAGCCCCGGTTTTGGTCTTTTTGTTGTGTTCGCCTTTGGCGATTGTGACCTCATATCCCAAGAACTTCGCAGCGTCGTGTCCATGAGTAATCAATGTCTTTTCCTCGGACATTTCCAGATGGAGTTTGTCCCGGATAAAGTAGCCTACATCTTGTTTAATCTGTTCTGCGTCCTCTTTGCTGCCGATAACTCCGATTAAGAAATCATCGGCGTATCGGATATAGCAAAGCCGTTTATAGCTATCGTCCATCTGGTCGCTATACGGTATAGATTTCAGACTACGCCGAAGTTCCCGGATTTCTGCAATTAAGCCCTCTTTTTCTTCCACGCTCATTTTAGAGATATTTCTTTTAAGCCTTTGTTCTTTTCCTCGGCAGACATCCAATTTCTTCTTGAACGCAGGATTGATTTTACGGCGGTTTCCGCAGTTGAATTTCTCTGCATACTCTGCCATATAACTGTCCAGTTCGTTCATGTAGATGTTTGCCAGGATAGGGCTGATGATGGAGCCTTGCGGAGTTCCGGAATAAGTATTGTGGTAATTCCAATCCTCCATATATCCAGCTTTCAAGAACTTCCAGAGCAGACCGATGAAATATTCATCTGCAATCCGCTTTCGCAAAATAGCAATCAACACATGATGGTCTACGTTGTCAAAACAGCCCTTTATATCCCCCTCAACGAACCACTTTGTCCCCGTAAAATATTTCTGCACATATTTGAGTGCCGTATGACAGCTTCTGTTTATACGGAAACCGTGGGAATAGTCGCTAAAGGTTGGCTCATAAATACTCTCCAAGATGAGCCGCACCACCTCCTGTATCAGTTTATCGTCGAATGACGGTATCCCCAGAGGACGCATTTTCCCATTGGATTTCGGGATATACGTTCTCCTTGCCGGGTTAGGCTGGTAACTAAAATCCCGCATCTTTTCAATGAGGGCGTTTATCCTTGCCATTCCCATTCCGTCAATGGTTTTGCCGTCTGTTCCGGCTGTCATGTTGCCTGGTTTCGCCTGTATCCGCTGATATGCCAGCAGATAGAATTGTGGATTGTACAGGTTGCGGTATAACCGCTCGTACTTGTAACTCTTGTTACACGCCTTGGATTTTAGGCTTTCCAACACATTTTCAGGACTTCTCATAATGCCTCACGCACCTTTCCTTTTTATGAATTGGTTGACATCCTGCCTCCCTTCGCCATGTAGACGGCTTTCCCGCCCTCGGACTACTACGGAGGCTCCGTTGCCATGCCGGATATTCAGCGTCATCTTTCTTGGGTTTTTACCCCTTGAAATTTATCGCCTTGCGGCATTACGCATAGCCGGATAGTTCCGGCGTTCCGGTTTAGGCAATCTCCAGTTAGACACTTTGGGATAAGCGTATTGTGATGTCGGTAGTGGGTTTTCGTCCTTTTCCGCTTACTGCGGCTGGCTGTCATAAGTATCGTGCGGTCTGTGTTTACCTGTCACATTCCGCTATGACATACGGCGAATACAACCATCCTGCGCCGCCGGGTCGAGTATCCCGCCTCGGACTACCCTTAAAGCAGTTTAGCCTTGCTCCTCATTCACAATGTTGCGTCTTGCCGCTCAGTCGTGGGTAGATGGTTTTCCCAACTCGCGATTTTTCCGATACGCTATTGTCCCCCTTGTGGTTTCCCTCCGGGGTAAATCGGATGACGCTAAAGTGACGCGTTTCACGTCTTTGATACTTTTCTTTACCGGCTTGCTAAAGCCGGATTCCCAAAATGTCCGCGCACCGCCTTTGGATGAAAAGCGGCGCTTCTGGACGCGCAATAAATTTCAATCATACGGCCATATACGATGACGAAGATCACGATGTTTAAGGCAATCATGGTAAGCTGGATCAGGAAGGATTGTAGCCAGAGTCCGAACAGAGGACCTAACTCCATCGCCTCAAGCTCTGTCCGCAAACTGTCCAGCACATCCGGCGCGATCTCTGTCCCGTTCTGGATAATGCCCGCTGACTGCTGTATCACATGCTGGCTCACATCAAAGACCGCCAGCACGATATTGAAGGTGTTCGTCAGGATCATCACAGCCACAAAGGTTTTGAACACCCACTTAAAAAACATCCATGTATCAATTTCATGGAGGTTGTTGCGTTCTATGAGCATCTGTATCAGCTCATAGGTCATTACAAAAGTGAGGATGACCCCGGCGATTGGCAGAATGGCAGTTTCAGAGATCTGTCGTATCATGGAAAAGACCCCGGCGTTCCAGTCCGCCGGGGTCGTGCCTACCTGTGTGGCGATCTCGCCAACGCTCTGATTGACGTTATCGAAAAGGCCATCCAGATTTCCCATGATACCATCGACGAGCAGACCTTTCAGCCATTCAACGATTGCGTCGATGATAAAGTCCATACATCAGCTCCTTTTCTGGAAAAAGGGACAACGGGTGACACTTAGCTGAACAGCCCGGACAGCAGAGGGATAAGCTGAAGGCCGATCAGAACGACACCGCCACCAGCCATGAGCTGCTTAATGCCCTGTGATTTTGCCGCAGGGTTGTCCGACCCGTAACCTTCCAGAAGGTTGATGACACCCCACACCGCCAGTCCGGCACCAAGAGCCATGACCAGAATTTTAAGAATGTCGATTGCCTGATTGAAAAATTCCATATACGTTCCTCCATTTTGTTTGTTTGATGGTTTTGGGTACAAAAAAAGCCGCCCACATCGGCGGCGCTTCGGGTCATCATGGCCCGAAGTTACACGAACTCGTCGCTGTCCAGATCATCGAAGTTCAACAGGTCAGCTTCTTCGTCTGTGTCGGAGCCGTCCACTTCGTACACCGTGTATTCGTCCTCCGGCTTTAGTCTCAATGGCCGGTGGCGGAACAGGCTTCCCAAGCGGAAGGCGTTTTTCTTTTTATCAAATTCGGCTGTGTACTTGTAATTCGGGTGCTTTTTCAAGTCATACTTCGGGGACAGGAAGGGCGGGAGCCCCCGAAGCTGCAAGATACATTTATCCCCGGGCATGGTGGTGATCTCGCTGGTGGTCATCAGCTCCCGGCCAAGCCGCTGCATATTCTGGCTGTAACTTTCAGACTGTCCACGGCTTCGGCCCTCGGTCTGCATAGAGATGGTGGCCTTGCCCAGCCAGTTTTCCGAAATATCCTTTAGGGTGGAAGCCTCCCGGCCTCCGAGGAATACGATACTGTCCATGTTGCCCATGATGGTTTCGGAATGGTCTTTGTACAATGCCTTGCACTGGCTCATTGCCTGATAAAAAAGCGTCAGGCTGATCTCACGGGAGCGGATGACGGCCACGATCTTTTCCAGCCCCGGCACCTGTCCGGTATTGGCTGCCTCGTCCCACAGCACCCGCACATGGTAGGGCAGACGCCCGCCATAGGTGTTGTCAGCCCGTTCACACAGAAGGTTGAACATCTGCGAAAAAGCGAGGGCAACCAAAAAATTGTAGGTGGTGTCCGTGTCGCTGATAAGAAAGAACAGCGCCGATTTTTCATCCCCCAGCTTATCCAGCTCCAGCTCGTCATAAGACATGATCTCCCGAAGTTGGGGAATATCAAAGGGAGCCAGCCTTGCACCGCAGGAAATCAAGATGCTTTTGGCTGTCTTGCCGCTGGCGAGCTTGTATTTCTTATACTGCCTCACGGCGAAGTGCTGGGGGCTGCGGCGTTCCAGCCCGTCAAACATATAGTCCACCGCATTTTTGAAGGTTTCGTCATCCTCCCGGACTTCCATGCTGTTTATCATTTCCACCAGCGTATTCATGTTGCGTTCTTCCTCCGGCCCCTCAAAGACGATGTAGGACACAAGGGCGCAGTACAAGAGGGTTTCTGCTTTTGTCCAGAACTCGTCGCCCTCCTTGCCGTCGCCTTTGGTGTTGGCAATCAGGGCGGTAACAAATTTCAAAACATCGCTTTCTGTCTTGATATAGGCCAGCGGATTGTAGTGCATGGATTTTGAAAAGTCGATACTGTTGAACACCCGCACCCTGTATTTCTCCCGTTGCAGAAACCGCCCGCACTGGTCGAGGGTGCCGCCCTTCGGGTCTACCACCACATACGAGGAATGGGCTTGAAGGAGCTGCGGGGTCAACCAGAACCTTGTCTTTCCCGAGCCGGACGAGCCGATGACACAGGCGTTTAGGTTCCGGGCATTGGCAGGTATCTTCGGACGGGTGTTCATGGTAAGGAACTCCGTCCCGGTCAGAATGACATTGTTCTGAAATTTAGGGTCTACAAACGGCTTTATATCCTCCTTTGTTCCAAAGCGGGCGGTGCCGTATTCCGCATCCCGCCGGAATTTTTTCGCCTGCCTGATCTTTGACTGTATCAGCAGATACACCCCAGCCGCACCGGCAAGGCCTACCAGCAGGTCAATACCGCCAAGCCCCGGCCAGTAGGTTTCAAAGGCTTTGGGGAAGGTATCGAGCATCCCCATGAGCTTTGTCCCGAAGTCTGTGCCGGGGGCGATCCGGTAGGCCGTCCCGATTTTGGAGAAAAACCAGAACACAAAGAGGTACGGCAGGTTTGGGAGCACATATTTTCTGATCTTGTCACTCAACGTCCGTCCTTCACCGCCTCTCTGGTCCGCTGCTTTTCCTTTGCCTGCGTCCTGATCCGCTCCGTGAATTTCCGAAGCTGACCGAGGATGGAAGCCTTGTCCTGCTCTTTGTTCAGCACCTTTGCGCTGTACTTCTGGAAGGCCGCCGTGATAGCGTCCGCCTGATTGGCTTTGAAAAACAGCAGGTAATGGCCGGGGCTCACTTTATGGAAAGCGTAGTCCACATGGAACTCCTTCGCGATCCGGTCAAAATCCTTTGGGGCTCCCACATAGGGCATGGTGCTTTTGCCGCCATAGTGGTTCATCAGCTTTTTCACGCTCTGGCGTCCCTGCGGGGTCAGCGCCTTCCGGTGGTGCTTTTGCAGTGCCCGCGCTACCTTCCCAAGAGCGGCAGCCAGCACTTTTCCCGTGAGCTTCGTTGTCCTGATCGAAAGGGCAACCGTTTTTTGGTTTACTTCTTCCTGCATAAAACCTCCTTTCCGTCGGGGTTCCCGCTATCCGGGAGGCCCCCGTACAATCTCGGGGAACAGAAAACCTCGGGCCAATGTGGCCCGAGGTTTACCGCTCGGCATCCCTGCCGGACGGAGCTTTCTTTTCCGGCTCCGTCTGGACTTTTTCGCCCTGTTCCCGCATGGTCTGCAAGATAGAGGGCTTCTTTTGAAGCTGGGAGGCTTTTCGCCGGACAGCGGCTTGATACATTCCAGTCGGTCAGCCGCCCGGATAGCGTTGTCCGTGAGCTGCCTCTGCCATGCGCCTACGCTGGGAGCCCAGCGAAAGCCGCTGCTTTTCAGCTCGGCCCGAGTGTCCGCGTCAGGCTTTCCATCAAAAAACACCTGCAAGCGGTTGTCCTCCCGGTTCATCTCCACACGGCCCCCGTCGAACTCCCAGCCGGAAAACTCCCGCTGCACCTGTTTGGAAAGCTGTTCGATACGGGCCTTTACCCGGCGGATCTCCGCATTGTTGTTGGTAAGCTGGTAGCTTTCAAAGGGCCTCGGGTCGCTCCGCCAGCTTGCCGCCATGCTTGCTTTCAGCTTTTCGATCTGGTCCGGCGACAGCAGCGCACAACCATCCAGCTTGCCATGCTTGCGGTAATAGGCGTTGACCTCCTTCATAATGAGCTGGGAGCGTTCCAGCCCGTCCAGCTTCTTCTGGAGCTTTTCAATCGCTGCTGGGTCATCGGCGCTGATCCCGCCCATGCCGGTACTGCGTATCTTATCCAGCAGCCCTTGAATATACCGCCATTCCTCCATGTTGCTGTCCCGGGCCCGGTTCTGTTTTTCCTTCTTTCCCACCGGGAAATTGGCAGGTCCGGCGATCATCACAGAGGGAACCCTTGCGTCAATGGCAAAGCCCTGGTTCATGTTTTCGGCCAGCTTGCGGGCGTAGGTGTCTAACAGATGGTCGATCTTCTCATGGTACATGGGGTCCACCCGGGATTTCTGCTTTTCCGCTATGGCGGCGGCCTTGTCCACCATTGCCCGGTATTCCGCCGTTGCGCTCCCTTCCTTGTAGTCGGAAAAGCTGTTCATTTCTTTTGCCCGGCGGGCGGCTCCTTCATTGATAGGGTAATAGTTGATGGTACGCACCTCCTTTATGCTTCGGGCCATGCTGGCCCGAAGTCCTACCGTTCTTCATGGGAAGGCCCCGCTTTGTCCTTTTTCGGAGCGGGTGGGGCTTCTTGAAACTGTTTGAGTGTAGCGAGAATGGAGTGGACAGGCTCGGCCTTTTCAGGATAGGCAAATATCCGGTGTTCCGGCGGAATGTCCTGCGGCCCGTGGTAATACTCCTTGAAGCCCTCCGGGACTGCCGACACATACCCACCGGGAGCAAATACGCCGCCCTCGTTGATACGCACATCCCGTCCGTATGCTTCATAATCGAAGTAGTTCTGAATGTGCTCCGGTATGTCGATGGTCCCAAGCTCGTCGGCGTACAGACGGCCCAGCCCTTCATCATCAGAAATATCCGGGTAAAAGCGGTACAGGTCAAGGTTCTGCGTCAGGTTTATCAAATCCTTCACGCTCCTTGTGTGGTTTCCTAAGACAAGAGCGGCTTCAAAGGTTTCCAGTCCGCCCTTATCCCGTACTTCCAGCAGGGCGTGGCCCAGCTCGTTCAGCTCGTCGATGTTCTCACATTCGTAGAGATGATCGTAGAGCCCCAGCACATCACTGTCAAAGCTGGTAAAGAACACTTCGCTGTACCGTTTCCCGTCTATCCCGATTTTGGCAAGGGCGGCCTGCAACTCCTGTGTCGTCATGGGGAAATGTACCGTTGTCCCTACCTCAATCCCCATTAAGGGGTATAGGGCTGTATTGGTTATATAGGCTTCAAACATGGGCTCATTCCTCCTTTCCGGCCCGGTCAGCCAGCACCTCATAAATCCCGGCCATAATGTAATCGGCACAAGGGAGGGCAATCGCATTTCCCAGCGCCTTGTAGCGTTGCAGAGGCCGGATCTCCACGCCGTCCGCCCCGTACTTTGTCCAGCCCTCCGGCAGCCCCATCAGCCGTTCGCTTTCCGTTTCCGTCAGAAAACGGATACAGCCGCCCTCCGGGTCGCCCTCATACCAGAAGGCAAAGGGCGTTACATCACTGGCTAAAAGAGTGGGAAAAGGGTCAGTTGGTAATCCGAAGCTGTTTCGGAAGGCCGTTTCTTCCTGCCTTTTTGCCGCTCCCCGCATACGGAAGCACTGAAAGGGGTGGATGACTGGTATCTGCCGCCCTGTTTCAAAAGAAGCTGTTCGATCTCCTTCGGCGGCGGCCCGCCCGCCCTCTCCGCAAGGCGGAGGAAGTGGGAGCACTGGACGGGGCTTAAATAGTATGTCTGCGGCACGTCTGCCTCCAAAATCCGCCACGACGAAAATCCGCTGCCTTCGTGCCAGCCTTCGGGTGCCTGCCCAATACTGGGCGTCCATGAGCCGCCAGCACACATCAGGCGTTCCCCCTCGCACCATTCCGGCGTTTCCCCATCTTCCCGAAGGAGGCATTGGAACTTCGGTGTCCGAGAAGGCGGATAGGACGGCTCTAAAGTCCATCCGGTCATTTGTAGAAAACGCTCCCATGACGTTTTCCCAAACAGCGATAGCTGGATATAGGTTATCAGTAGCATCCCTCATTTCCTGTATGATACGAAACGCCTGATAGAACAGGCTTGATTTTGCCCCGGCAAGGCCGGAGCGGTTGCCGATCAGAGAAAGGTTCTGACAGGGGGAACCGAAGGTAATTATATGGACAGGTGGGATTTTCCCGCCGTCCACCTTCGTAATATCCCCCAAATGCACCATGTCGGGAAAGTGCCTTTTGGTTATGGAGATGGGCGCTTTTTCAATCTCGCTGGCCCATACCGGACGGATACCGCACCGGGAAGCAGCCAGAGGGAACACGCCGATCCCGTCGAAAAGGCTTCCCAGCTTAATGTCCGGCATGGCCCGGGGTACCATGTCCCTTCACGGCAAGCACCCCTTCCAGTGTGGTCGCCGCAATGCCCAGCCGCCCGGCAACCGCAATATCGTTTTTTACATCCTCGTCCACAACGCTGCCACAGACGATCAGGGTATGGGAGCGCCGCAGCATATCCCGGCGCATATCAATCCCGGCCTTATGTTCCTCGGGAACGCTGTCATTCAAAAACAGCGGCAGGTACAAGAGCGGGCAGATTGGGGAAAAGCCCGCCTCATAAGCAAGGCGGCAGTAGTGGGCCGCCAGCTCCATATCAACATCCGGCTCGCCGCTCCATGCGGCGGTCAGGTATGCTAAAGGTCGTTTCATTGGTTGAGCCTCCATTTCTGTTTTGGTTTAGGGAAAAGCAAGAGTTCGCCCAACCCCTCCGCCCCTTCCCCCGGGAAGGGGAACGGCTCTGGAGAATTTATATCCCCGTCGCTTGACCGGGAAAAAGCATAACCGGGAGAAATCCGTCAAGGGTGCCTCTGGCACCGCCTGCGGCGGCGCTGCCCTTGACTGATTTTCCCGGCTATGCTACGGAATAACTGGCGACGGGGAATAATTTATATCTCCAGAGCTTCGGGGCGCGGGGCGGAGCCCCGCAATCCTCGGGCCATGCTGACCCGAAGTTTGGGCTTACTTTTCCTGTTCGGTTTTCTTCTCCGGCTTTTCGTGTTCCTTCTGCTGACCCTTCCAGTCGTCCAGCAGCTTGATGATCTGGTCCTTCATTTCCCGCGGCGTAGTTTCCTTACCGAAATACTTGCTCAGTTCCGCACCTGTCAAAATCACTTTGTCTACCTCCTTTTTGTCCTCCATCATAATGCCGTCGATCACATCCCCGTTGAGCAGCTTCTTTTCGTCCAGCTCACGCATACGCTTTGCCTGCGCCTGTGAAGGCGAAGACTGCTGGCTGTCAATGGCGACGGCGATATAGTTCTGGTTCTTCTTGCCGATATAGGAAAGCTCCACCGCCGTAGTAAAACCCAGCTTTTTTTCATCCATCAGCTTCATTAGGTCGGGAGCCAGCTCATTGAGACGGATATACCGCTGCACCTGCTTGACCGCCATCTTATTGCGCTCGGCCACAATCTCGTTGGAGCGTTTGCCTGCGTCCTTCGGGTCAATCTGGCCCGAAGTGCGGGAGCCCTGGTGCTTGATAGCCTCAAGCTGCATTTTCAAGGCTTTGGCCCGCTCACTGGGGAGGATTTCTTCACGCTGGTTCAGATTATCCTCGACCATCTGGGTGATGGCTTCATCATCCGTCAGATTTCGGACGATACAGGGCATATCCGCATATCCGGCAAGCTCGCTGGCTTTCTGGCGGCGGTGGCCGGACACGATCTCATAGCCGCCATCCTCACGGGGACGGACGATAGCGGGCTGGGTCACGCCCTTGTCCTTGACGCTGGACACCATAGCCCGCATTTCTTCATCATCCCGAACCTCAAAGGGATGGTTCTTGAAGGCGTGGAGCTCGTTCAGCTTGATATAGACGATCTGTTCCTTGCCCCGGCGTGGTGCATCCTTCGGTTTTTCGGGTTCCTTCGGAGCGGGAGCGGCCTGTACCGTTGGAGCCGTTTTTTTCTCCGGTTCCTTTTTGACCGCCTTTTCCGGTTTCTGTGCAGGAGCTTTGGGCTTCGGGGTTGCGGCCTTGTCCTTATCTGCTTTTGGGGGACGGCCCCGGCGCTTCGGCTGTTCCGGCTCTTTGGGTTTTTCCTCCGCTTTCTTCGGAGCCTCCGGCTGGTTTTCCGGTTTCTCCGCTTTTGCCTGGTCAGGCTTTTCCACGCCGGGAGCTGCCGCCCGTTCCTCGGCTTTCTTTTCCTTCATAATTTCAGCGAAGTTATAGACGGAAACCTGCGGATTCTTTACCTCCGGTTCCGTCTTTTTTTCCAGCTCCGGGGAAACGGAAACCTTCTCCGGCTCTTTTGGGGGAGCGGGAGGCGTTTCCTTGCCCGTCCCGCTATCCGTTACCGGCTGTTCCGGCGTTTTTGTGGTTTTATCATCTGCCATAAGCATTTACCTCCTGTTTTTTGGCATGAAAAAAGGGGCTCAACTTTTCAGTCAAGCCCCCGTGGGAAGTTCCTCCTTTCTCCGCCATGATACAAAAATACCGCCCGTAGTCTCGTTTGGGCGGTACTTTGTGTAAGATTGGCAGTCCATTATTAAGTTTTTTATTATGTTCCCTTTGTACACCGTTGCAACGCAAATAGCAAGTACTTCCCATAGAATTTTCGACGAGAAAGGTTGCTTTCCTACCATGAGGCCCAATATCAAAACATAGCCCCTGCAGAATATAGTTTTCTTTAAAATTATACTCCTTACAAAATATTTCCAATAATGAGTCATCTGTAAACAAATCCATACGGTAATTTTCAATTACAAAAGGAATCTTTCCAGTTCTGAAAAAAATAAAACCCTTGACCATCATTTTACCTCTTTATGTGATGCGTTCTCAATTTCTATTGGACATCATTTGTGTTCAAAAATTAAGAATACGCAAAGTTTCACAATTTTGACAGGAAATTATATTTTATTATGCACGAAATCCTTCGCATATTCAACCCATATCACAGAATTGTGTTGTTTTCGCTGTATCTGTAAAACATCTTTGAGTTGCCTCCTGATGAAATTGAAGAGACTGCTCATTAAGGTTATTATTGCTGGTGCAAAAAGACATATCTTCAATAATTTGACGTTTTCCGCAAATTATGGTATCATACTAATGTAAGTGATTTATGTGTCCTGTAACGCAATTTGCACTGACACACGTTGTTATTTTTGTACTTTGTGCCTGCAATGCCGCTGACCGTCTGGTCTGTGCATTGCGGGCATTTTTTTATCCGCCGGGGGACACCCCGCATAAAGCGAGAATGACTTTTATGCTGCTATTGGCAGCGAAGAAAAGTTGTTCTCGCTTTTTATTTTGGTTTGGCGCCGCCCGGCGTTAAAAATAAAAATGCAAGAAAGGCGAGATCACAATGATGGACGAACTCAAACAGCAATTTTATGAGGTTATGCACAAGTATCAGAAGCCGTTTTCGGAGGAAGGTGTCACAGCAAACCTTACACAATGGAATGAACCGAAGCAGGGACTTTTGCAGCTTCTGCGCAGGCATCCGCTATGGAATGAGAAAGAACTGGCAATCGTGTTCCGCGTGGAGGACGCCGAGAAATCGACCGTATCACAGTGGACGAAACGCGCGCCGCCATCCTTGAACTTGGTCGCAGGGCCTGCACGGATGATACGGTGTATGAGAACTTTGAAACCGCCCTGCGCGCGGCAACCGCCGACTATGCCCGGATACCAAACGAGTACCGCTTAGACACGATTCGGCAATACGGAGGCATCAAGTGCGCACCGGGACAAAAGGCGAGCCGTATTAATCAATCGGCTCTGCATGAAATTTCATCTCGACCAAATTGAGGAAGAAGCAGAAGCAGGCGAGCCGGACAACCGTTATATGCGTACAGTAAAGCCATACAACGCGCTGTTTGCGCGGCTGGCAGATGCTTTGAACCCGGCGCATATCGAGAAAACCGCAGTGCTGTCAATCCACCCCTGCGATTTCCTCGAAATGTCCAACCGTGACAACACTTGGAGTTCCTGCCATTGCTTAGAAGGCGGCGGTTACCGCGGCGGCTGCCAATCCTATATGGGTGATGCTGTCAGCATGATTTTCTTCACGGTCAGTGACGAGTACACGCAGGACTTCCATACAGCCCCGCGCATTACGCGAGAAATTTTCTGCTATAAGGACAATGTGCTGTTGCAATCCCGTCTGTATCCCACGGATTTGGAGGACCAGAAAACCCTGTATCGCAGCATCGTCCAGCAGGCAATCGCTACGTGCCTTGACAAGCCGAACTTGTGGTCAATTAAGCGTGGAAAGGAGACAGAACCTTACTGTGAATCCGCGGTGGACAGCAACCATTATCCAGACTATGAGTATGGCTATGCGGTTGTCTCTCTACTGAAAGGGGAGTCCGACTATGGCAAAATGACGATTGGCTCCGTAGCCCGCTGCGTCTGCTGCGGCGGCGAACAGAAGAACCATCGTTCCATACGCTGTGCAGAGTGCGGCAATATGTATGTCTGCAAAGGCTGTGGTAAAACAGTACATGGATATGGCCGCTATATTGATAATCACTTCTATTGCAATGAGTGCAGCTATGAATGTACGGTTTGCAAAGAAAGGTTTATCGGTATGCCGCGCATCGGAATTGCCCGTTCCGGTGAGCGGCGCGGAATTTGCACTGCCTGCTATGAGCAGGTGATTGGTGTATGCGGAAACTGTACGATTCATGGAGACTGCCTTTCCATCGGTGCCAATCGTTTCTGCCCAAATCAGATGAACGGCCTTGCCGCATAAAGGAGGTATTTATGCAAGAATTGACGTTTGAAACCATTCTGCGTCTGCCGCAGATGGATTTGAAAAAGACATTGAAAGCCGAGCTGAAAAGCAGGGGTTGCCCTGTCACCGATAAGCCCGGCTACCTGTATGCCGAGGGAACGATTCCTGTCTTGCTGGTAGCCCACATGGACACGGTTCACCGTCAGCCTGTCGAGCAGATATGCTATTCGGAGGACAAGGCAGTGGCAATGTCACCGCAGGGAATCGGCGGCGATGATCGCTGCGGTGTCTGGATGATTTTGCAAATCCTGCGCACGGCAAACTGTCATGTGCTGTTCTGTGAGGACGAAGAAGTCGGCTGTATAGGGGCAAAGAAATTCACAAAAGGTTCTTTGCGACCGCGGGTAAACTACATCGTAGAGCTTGACCGCCGGGGTAGTAATGATGCCGTGTTTTACTGCTGCGATAACCCGGAGTTTGAGGAATTTGTTACCTCGTTCGGCTTTGAGACAGCGGGTGGTTCATGCAGTGATATATCCTACATTGCGCCGTATCTGGAAACAGCTGCGGTCAATATCAGCTGCGGTTACTACTGCGAGCATCAACGGCACGAGTACATCTGCTTAGAGGAAATGGAGCTTAATGCCGCCCGTGTGGCGCAGATGGTAACGCAGCAGACAGAAAACTTTGAATATAGGGAACAGCTGGACAGCTTCTTTGGCGGGCGAGTCTACCAGTATTCTATGTGGGATACTGCTTCTGAGCGTGATACCTACAAGTGGCTTTCACCGCTGCCGAAAGAAGCAAAAATCAAGCTGGGAACGGCGGAACTCAACATGCCCCATGCCAGGATTGATCGGCAAGGGAAGGTACACCGCTATGTTCCCAAATTGAAAGCTGCTGTCCTGACAGAAAACGCCATAGCAGTAATGCCGGACGGTAAGAAAGCAAGATATGATTCCCAAGAGGCCAAGTGCCAGAAAGTGATGTCCCTATCAAGGGCGTTGGAAATACTGGGATGTAAGTAAACAAAAGGTCCTCTTTCGCTGTGAAAGAGGACCTTTTGTGAAGTGGTGCAAATATATAACTTGGTTAGAGTTCGGTGCAGTATCTTGCCAATCATGCGAAGCGAATGTAAAATTTATGGCGACCCGTTGTGCAAATGCAGAAAGCTATGGTATGCTAATTAGTGTACAGGAAATAATCAGAGCGCGAGGGGGCATAATGATGGAGAACAAATCGGATAAAGGCGGCTTCTGGAAACGACAATCTTTTCTTTTGCCTCCATTGACTGCGGCGGTGGTTTTGCTGTGCCAGCAAATGGCTTCTTCCAATCCATCCGGCGTGGTCACCGTGAACATTTTGCTGTTGGTACTGAATTTCTTCAGCTATGTGGGGCTTTTGCGTGGGGAAAAAAGCACAGAAAAATCCGTGGCGATCGCCGCGGCAGGCTTTATTACACTGATGGCATTTGTGTTCAATACCTGCGTAGCCGGAATTCCCACTCCTTTGAGCGATACGGGAATCTTTATGAACAGTCTCTGCGGTATGTGGGTACTGGTAGCAGTTGTTCAAGGAATTTCGCTGTTGATACAGGCAGTGTTGCAACCAACGGTTGAGCAAGAGACAGGAGCAAGCGAAACCAATGTTTGGAATCGCCTACAAAAAGTAGGGGGACAGCTAAAACCAAAAGCCACAAACTCGCAGGGAATGATTTTGACACTGCTGCGCCTTGCCACAGTATTGTTGGCAATCGTTTCCTGGTGGAGTACCGCACAGGGCATGCGGGACTATGTGTTTTCACAGGCGTGGCAGGCAAATCTTGCCTCGTTTGCCATACAAAGCATCCTGCTGGGACTGAACTTTTACCTGCCGACCTTCTGGCGCTGGATACATAGTCTGCGCGGCAAAATCTGCGTGCTGGCGCTCAGCGGCGTTGTCTTGTTCTGCTCCTCGTGGTTCAGCTATGTTTTTATCGTTGGCACGGTCTATGAAAAAAGCTGGCAGACCGAAAGCCGCCTGTTGGTTCAGTCCGTGTACCGAAACGAACTATACAAAGCGGATGAATTTGTACAAATCAGCAGTGATGCACTGCGGGAAACACTGGGTGACGAGGTGGCGGCTCTGTACACTGCCAGCAAGACCGCCGATACCGAAACAACACAGAATCCTTCCGGCTTAGATCTGACAGCGGACAAGGCAAGCTACGCCGATAATGCGGACTTTGCGGCAAATAATGAAATTGCTTCGGCAATCCAAGCAATGCAGATCGCCACGCAGGAGGGAACATCCTCCGGCGTGCGCGAACAGGCTGCCGCAGCACTAACACAGCTTACCGAACAGGTGGAAACCCGCATCGAACAGCTGACGCAGCAGATAAGCCAGACGCAGGACGCCTTGACGGCAGCAGCAGATGCGCAAACCAGCGCAGCCAGTGCGTTGCGAAATGCGCCGTATGGAAGTAATACTAACGCTTTGCAGAGTGCCTATAACAGTGCGGCATCCCGATTGAGTAACTTGCAGGATACGGTAAATCAGCAACAACAGGACTTACAGGATTATCAGCAGGCGCAGGGAATCCTGCAACGATACGCAGGTGTGCTGGGAATTGCCGGAAATGCAGCCTCCGTGCAGACAGGTCAGGCGCTGCGTAGTATCCAAAGTGCGCTGCTCCAGACGGATGTGGATACGGAAGCTATTGAACAGCAGGCACGCACTGTGTTTGAACAGTTGCAAGCCGCACAGGACAGTGAATCGGATGCGGATTTTCAGACATTATTGAATGATATGGACAGTTTTATCCGCAAGGTGCAGGATTACGCAGTCCTGAAATCATCAGGTGACGCGCTGCAAAACCAGATTGACAGCATGACGGCAGACACTGCACAGGATACGGAAAACTGGGAGCCCCTATGGACAGAGAAAATTGAGCGTCTGAAGGCAATAATCAGTGGTCTGCCTGTCAGTGACAGCGGGCAGGAGTATGACCGTGCAGATGCCCTTGATAAGCTGGACGATGCACAGCGCCTCTATATTTCAGAGCATAACCCTGTTGATCAGGCACTGATTTATCTGGGAAGCCCATATTGGCAGCTGGCAGCATTTTCTCTTGTATTGGCGTTCTTCTTGGATATTGCCGCCTTTATTACCGGGCTTGTCATTGATGTGGCAGATCGGCGTAAAATGTTGGAAAAATGAAGAAAACCACATAGGTTAAAAGGACAGCCCCTTCCGCTGATGTGATTTCAGCAGAAGGGGCTATTACTTTATGCTCACGTGTGACATGGCAAAGTAACTTGCAAAAATGGGTTTGTAAATTTTGGCTAAAAGTTCACCGAAATGTAACATTCTGTTGTACAATAGGGATTATAAAGGGGGATTGTTGAATGAATCCGATTTTGATTGTGGACGATGAAGCCGCCATTGCCATGCTGGTGCGGCGCATCCTGACGGAGGCGGGTTACCGCTGCCAGGCCGTGACCGACAGCCGCGCGGCGGCGGATTTGCTGGAAAAGAACCGCTATGATCTCGTGCTGCTCGATGTGATGATGCCCCATCTGGACGGGTACGATCTGCTGGCGTACCTGCGGCCCACGGGCACGCCCTGCATCTTCATCACAGCGAAGGACGCTGTGGCTGAGCGGGTGCGCGGGCTGAACAGCGGCGCGGATGACTACATCGTCAAGCCGTTTGCCCCCACCGAGCTTGTGGCCCGGGTGGAAAGCGTGCTGCGGCGCGCCGGGCGCAGCACCGCCGTCTACACGATGTGGGAGTATACGGTGGACGCTGCGGCCTGCCGTGTGCTGCGCGGTGAGGAGGAAATGCACCTGACCCGCAAGGAATATGACTTACTTCTGTTGTTTTTGCGCAACCGCGGTCGGGCTCTGTACCGGGATTATCTGTATGAAACTGTCTGGGGCGATGACGGCACGGGCTGTGACACCCGCACGCTCGACACCCACATTGCCCGTCTGCGCCGCAAGCTGAACCTTGGCGACCGCCTGCACAGCGTGCGGCAGATCGGGTATATGCTGGAAAAGGAATAAAAATGTAACCCGCCCGTGACGAAGCTGTAACCAACCGGAAACAATCCTGCGGTATGCTGGGGGTACAACAAACAAAGGAGGATAACTACGATGAAACACACCACAAGGCTGATCGCCTGTCTGCTGGCGCTGGCGCTGACGGCCTGCACGGCCGCGCCGCAGGATATGCCTACAGGCACGACCACCGAGACAGCCGCCGCGCCCGCGCAGACTGCAGAGCCCACCACAGAAACACCCGCCGTACAGGACACGCTTACACCCATTTACACGACCTGGGGCGCGGCGGTGGGCCAAGATGCCGTCTACAGCGCGATGAACATTGACGATGCCGGGCAATACTTCGCCACAACGATTGATTTTTCCACGGGTGAGCAGCGCATCCTCTGCAAAAAGCTCGGCTGCAGCCATGCGGATGAAAGCTGCCCAGCCTACATGACGGCCATCCGGAACGGCTGCGTGCCGAAAGCCATGCTGCTGCCCGTGGGTGACCGGCTTTACTGGCTTGTGGATGGCCGCTACAATGAGAGTGACGGCGCGTATCTGGATGTGAGCAATCTTGACGGCAGTGACCGCCACCGCGTGGCCGAGGGCGACGCTCTGCCTGATTTGACCAATGCCTATGTCTGGTACACGGATGGCACAGCACTGTATACATTTGTGCGCAGCTATGACGAATATTCCGCTTTTCGTCTGGATGAGGGCGGTGCGGCGTGCTTCTTTACCCGCAGCATACCGGACGGCGAGGACTATTTCGCCGTAGGCTGCTGGCAGGACAAAATCGTTTTGCAGCACAGCGCAGGCTATCAGCAGCAGCCCTTGAACCCGGCCGGAGAGGCCGCCACGGATGAGGAGCTGCGCGCATGGCTGGCCGCTGACGAGCAGGCGCGGAACGAGCAGACGAAAAACATCTGTCTGCTGGATACGGCGGGCAGCATGACCGACACCGACCTGACATGGGGCGGCAGTGAGGGCAATGTCCAGCTTGTCCACAACGGTGCGGCCTATGTGCTGAACGAATCGGGGCTGGTGACAAAATTCGACCTGACTGCGGGCACAGCCCAAACCCGACAGCTTGACCTGCAGGGAGTATTATACGGTGTCGTGGAAGGCGCAAGGCCGGACGGCTGGATCCCTGTGATGGTGCGCGATGACAGCGAGGGACTGCTGAACCCTGAGACCGGCGTCTACACCCCGCTGCCGACCACATGGCTCAAGGATCAGGCGGTGGAGCGCAGCCCGTTTATTGTGGCGGCCAGCGACACGATGCTGCTAGTGAAATACGGCGAAATCTACTACACGACAAATGGCATCGGCACGGACGGCGCACCCTACAGCTTTACCACCTGCCGCGGAGAGTACGGAATCATTTCGGTTAAGGACTATCTGGCGGGCAGTCAGGATTGGGTGCAGGTGACGCTGCAGGGCCGCGATCTGGTATGAGGAAACAGTGATGAAATTTGCAACCAAGCTATCTCTGGGCTGCATTGCGCTGCTGTCCTGCGCGCTGGGCGCGGCGGGGCTGCTGCTGACAGGGCAGAGTTTTTCCGGCAGTCTGACCAGCACCCGCACAGCCCTGCAGGCCCAGCAGGAAAAAGAAAAATACGCGCTTGAACGCATCATCTTTCAAGCCACGGACAGTGCGCAGTTTGAAAATTACATTTTGGCGTCCGCGGCCCAGCAGTATGCCGAGCAGACCGCCGATGCGGGCAGCAGCATGGCACTCTGGCTGGACGGTGCATATGCGCTCTACTCCGGCCTGCCTGCGGCTCTGCCGCGCACCGCACTGAAGCAGGCCCTGACGAACGGCGAAAACGCATGGCAGCTGACCCGGGCGGCCGGGCAGTGGTATCTGCTGCTGACCCAGCCGCTGGACCTGCCCGGCGTGCGGGCCGATATGCTCTGCGCCTACGATGTGAGCGCGGTGTTCGCCACCCGTGACGCCCAGCTGCGGGCGTGGCTGGCGGCATCGGCGGCGCTGCTGGTATTGGGCGGCGGGGCAGCTGTGCTGTTCAGCCGCCGCGTGACCCGCCCGCTGACTGCGCTGCAGACGGCCAGCGAGAAAATTGCCGATGGTGAGTACACCCAGCGTACTCAGGTCAAGACCGATGATGAAATCGGCGCGCTGAGCCGCAGCTTTGATGCAATGGCCGCAGCGGTGGAAGGCAAGATCAACGAATTATCGAAAACGACGCAGAGCCAGCAGGACTTTATTGCGGCATTTACGCATGAGGTCAAGACCCCGATGACCGCGATGCTCGGCTATGCTGACCTGATGCGCGCCCGGCCCGATGACACCGAGACCCAGCGGGAGGCAGCGGGCTACATCTACCACGAGACACAGCGGCTGGAAAACCTGAGCCGCAGTCTGCTGGCGCTGATGGGGCTGGATCAGGCCGGGGCGCTGGAGCTGGTGCCCTGTCAGGATGCCGGGCTTTTGCTGCAGACCGTGCGCAGCCTGCCGCAGGGCAGTACGCCCGTGCCGCGTGTCATCAGCGCGGGGTGCGTGGTGCAGGTAGACCGCAGCCTGTGGGTGGATATGCTGCGCAACCTGACCCTCAATGCCCAGCGCGCCTGTCAGGGCATCGAGGGTGCAGCCATCACCCTGCGTTGTGAGCGCCGCGCCGGGCGGGCGGTTTTCACCGTGACAGATACGGGCTGCGGCATACCCGCCGCCGATCTGCCCCGCGTGACCGAGGCATTTTACATGGTGGACAAGTCCCGCAGCCGGGCCGCAGGCGGCAGTGGGATCGGGCTGGCGCTCTGCGCCCGCATTGCCGGGGCACACGGGGCAAAGCTGGAAATCACCAGCACCGAGCATGTCGGCACGACCGTGACCATCGCCGTGCCGGAGGTACTGCCGAGCGAAAGGGAGGCTTACAATGACACGCAAAGCTGATACGCTGCGCCCCTTCCTGCGCTGCGCTGTTGTGGTGCTGTGCAGTCTGGCGCTGCCGCTGGCGGTGTTCGCCCTGTGGGACCGCGCACTGCTGGCAGCGCCCCACATCCGCACGGACGGGGAGCGTTTTTCGGCAGCCGGGCGGGCCAACGCCACAGCCTGCACCCTCTACGCCGCCGAGCGTGTGACGAAGGTGCCGCTCGGCAGCAACAGCCTCTGGGACGGCG